>JAESGL010000157.1_pt1 | contig 77735 bp, 56 predicted proteins | sample 9269711 | NCBI WGS metagenome assembly JAESGL01 (sample SAMN14515918, study PRJNA621676) | algae metagenome | isolation source: Kastovskya adunca ATA6-11-RM4 and co-occurring heterotrophs from soil and... | place: Chile: Atacama Desert | collected 2011-06-27 | reverse complement strand
CAGCTAATCCTTATATTACTAACGCGCTCTCTGCCAACACCTCCTTCAGGGCTGTTGTACAAAGCGGCGTGTGTGATGAGGCAAACTCTGCTCCACAAGCAATCACTGTTACTCCACGACCTGATGCCACTATATCTTATACTGCGGGAGCTAATACTTTCTGTGATGGAGGTTCAGTTACCCTAACTGTCCCTGCTGGTGATGGCTTTACTTATCAATGGCTCCTAAATGGCAGCAACATACCCGGTGCTAATACTAGAACCTATGTTGCCGAAGCTTCTGGTAACTACGCTGTACGGGTAACCAATCCTGCTGCCAGCAACTGCTCAACAACTACCACTACTGCTGTTGTAGTAACTGAAAATGCTCGACCTGCAGCTCCTGTAGCTCGTAATGCAGAACGTTGTGGTACAGGTACTATACAAGTAAGTGTGGAACCAGTTACTGGCATGCGTTACATTTGGTATGCTAGTGAAACCGCAACTTCTCCAATTCCTGGCACAAATAATGATTTTAAATATGATGTAACATTAAGCTCCAATACTACTTACTGGGTTTCTGCCCTTAATTCAAGCAACTGCGAAAGTACAACCAGAACCCCTGTTACTGCGACTATAAAACCGCTACCAACGGTAACTTTCACAGCTCCTGCAGGGCCATTCAAATCTGCAGATAAAAATAGACATTTAGTTCAGGTAAGTCCTTTAAGTCCTGCTGATGGTAAATTTACTAGAGTAGGTGGTGGTGCTACAGGCATTAGCCTGGTTGATGGCCAGTACTATTTCACCCCCTGCGGTATGCCTGTTGGTTCTCACCAGATTACCTACACATACACTGATCCAACAACAAAATGCAGTAATTCAGTAACACAAACCTTTGTTGTTGAGCAATCAAAGATTGTAATAGTAGTATATTCTAGTAATCCATTCCCTTTCTGTCAAGGTGATAATACCACTCATACAGCCAGGATATACCGAGATCCTACTTCAGTTACATATCCTTATTTGGTAAATGCTAATGGAGAGCCAGTACGAGCAGATGGCGTAACATTGATTGGACCACAGGAACTTCCTGTTGCCAATCCTAATTATCCCTTTCCTGCAGGCACACCACAAGTTATCAAAGATAATGCTTACCGCTTCTTCAGACCACTTGTTGACACCACCGACACTGGAGAACTATTGAATGATAACATGGGACCACAGTTCTCGTTTTCATATCAATGGACAAAAAATCAACAACAAGATATCGGTAAGGATGCGTCAGTGTTTGGAAATGCAGGTTTATCTTCCCTGGATTATTATGCAGTACGTATTACCGGAACAATTTGTGGTACATCCATCAACAACCAATTATCCACTAGAACCTACACTTCTCAAATAAGAGATTACTCCATGAGTATCTCAGCGGCTCACACGCCTGTGTGCCCAGGACAACCAGTGACCTTTACTGCTACATTGAGTAATTCTACTACTATACCTTTCAATTGGGCTAATATCAATTTAAGACTCTACTGGAGGTATACACGAAATGGAATTACCAATGATCTTCCTGGCCAGCCAATTGCATACAACGGTGATCCTAGCAAGCTAACTTTTACCACCACAGGTCCTGCCGGTGGGTTTTTAAATGGAGATGTGGTTAGTCTTAATTTTCTTTCAGATATTGATTCTCAGGATGTAGAGGGTGGTAAATGCCAAGGAGAAAACAGCACCAACAACATTCCAATTACTGTTGTAGCAGCACAACGAACATTAGCAGCTGGCACGTATTGTGCAGGCAGTGCCGGAGTGGCAATTACTCTGCAAAACTCACAACAGAATGTTGGTTACCAGCTTTACAAAGGTACAGTAGCAGTTGGTGCTGTTGTAAACGGTACTGGTGGCACAATTAGTTTTGGGGTTCAAACAGCAGGAACTTATACAGTAGTTCCTTGGGCTGGTACAGGTACCACTCCTGTAGTAGGTGCTTGTGCAATAACATATGGCCCTGTTACTGTGTATGAAACTCCGCTACCGCAGGCGCAAACGCTTAGCACCCCTGATGGGACTAGTTACTGTACTGGTAGCAGTTTATTATCTATCAAACTGGAAAGTACTCAATCAGGTGTAAATTACGAATTGCTTAGAGGAACAACTGTTGTTCAGGGTCCAGTTGCGGGTAACGGAAGTTCTTTTACTTTCACAAATGTGGCTGCTGGTAACTATACAGTTCGAGCAACTAACGTTACTAGTAACACTATTGCTGCCTGTCCTGTAACATTTGGGAATATTACCTTTATAGAAAATCCTTTACCTACAGTTACACTTGGTGCTTTCAACAGTGTATGTGTAGATGCTGGACTTATTCTCCTCTCTGGAGGAGCACCATTAGATGGTGATTATAGTGGGGATAATGTATCACTAGAGACAGGTGGCTACTACTTCGATCCAGCCGCCGCTGGAGTGGGCACACACACTATTACTTATACCTTTGAAGATGCTAACCTCTGTGTAAATACAGCCAGTAGCACAATTACAGTAACATCCCTACAGAATGTACTTAGTGCTGGAATTCAGGTGTGGCTAATTGAAGATCAGCCTGAATCATGGGAATTAAGGGCTGTTAATGTTACACCTACTAACGTGAATAATTTAAAATATTCATGGTATGCTGGTGTAGCATCAGAAGATACTGGTGAAGTGCCAGAATCTGGTTCAGGTAGTTGGTCACTGATCCGCACTACTGATATGCCTTCAACTACGGTTGCTGCTGGTGACGCTACAGTCAGGTTCCGAGTAATTATTACTCCCCCTACAGGGCAATGTATTGCACCACTTAGCATAGAAATAGAGGAGCCAGTTGCTCCACTCCCGGTAGAAATGCTCTACTTCACTGCTGAAATACGCGGGGCGAATGTGGTGCTGGATTGGGCTACCGCGAAGGAGTTGAACAATACTGGCTTTGAGGTGCAGGTATCTAGCAATGGGCACCAGTTCCGGAAGCTGGCGTTTGTAGAAACGAAAGATGGCAATGCTTCTTACCAGCAGAAATACCAGTACATTGATGTGGAGAATGGCAAAGGTGGTACGCGCTACTACAGGCTGAAACAGATCGATGTGGATACCAGGTTCGAATTCTTCGGTCCGGTGGTGGTAGACCTGGGAAGTAAAAATCAGATCTCTGTTTCTCCTAACCCATTCCAGGATGAGTTTGAGGTAAAAATAGAGACCGAAACGGAAGGCGAAGTGTACATCACGGTAACCAGTGCGGTTGGTATACCAGTCATGGCGAAAAGCGTGAAGGTTGAGAAAGGTGTGAATACACAACAGATCCTGGTGAACCCATCGCTGCCAAGTGGTATCTACATAGTTACTACCCGCCTGAATGGCACTACCAAACACTTCAGGCTGATGAAGCAATAATGAAAGTGCACAGTGCGCTGAAATAGAGTTAAACAGAGAGGGTGGCCTTACAGCCACCCTTTTTTATGTTTTAATAAAACACGGGTTCGAGTCCTGATGGGATCACAAACCCTCCCCATTGGTTGAAGCTTAAAAATTGTTTTACGCAAAAACTATGATTAATGTAGGCAAAGAAGATTGTGCCAAATAAAGAAAAAACATATCTTTGCACCACAAATGGGGTCTCATAGCTCAACTGGATAGAGCAACTGCCTTCTAAGCAGTAGGTTTCAGGTTCGAGTCCTGATGGGATCACAGAAAAGACCTTTAGCACAGCTAAGGGTCTTTTTATTTTTATAGCTGTGATTGGAGTTGCGGGTTGGGATTCCTCTTCTGCTGGCATCCTTCTTTACAAAGCTCTAACAACTGCTGTACTAGCTATGTGTGGGTGGTGCCGCCAAGCAGGATGGTCGATCATAAAGGCATAGGCCTATGCTCTTTAGAGAAGAACAGCCCCGATATCAGATCACAACCTATGCCCAAAAGGGAGCATACCTCCTCTTTGCTTAAACCAGAATCATTGTAGGTGCTCATCGGATATCGGTTCTCCCACCCTCCTACTTTATCAACGAGTTGTCCTTGTGTTTTATAGCATCAGGGTTAGTCAATATACATTACAGTGCCTCTTCAGCATTAAGCATTTCAAGACCTGATATTTTCTAAATTGTTCAAAAACAAGCAAAAAAGTCAATAATTAATCCTATGATTATTAAACCTAGTTCTTTTTTGTACGTTTAATGTTAATGTTTGGCTTTGCCCGTATTACTTTTTATATGTACTAAAACAAAGTTGGTTGGTCACAACCTTGTGGTAAAGTACGATAGCCTTTAACATATATTTAGTTCTTTTTGTCTCTGTGTCATTTGTTGGCATCTATCGAAACAATACACATAATGGAAAGCAAGCCGCCATCACAGAAGGGTGCCACTACTTTTTTATAAAGGAAGTTAACATAATCAAAGATGTATTTTAGAACAACAAACAACCTACACCCTCAATATTTGCATTATTTGTATATATATTTAAATTAACATTTACTGTTGTCTTATTTTTTCTTTAGATTTGTATGAAATAGTGCTTGCCGACCATTTTTTTGAATGTACCTCTTCTAACTTTTTATGCTGTTAGTGCTGTTAGCCTGGTTATATGTCCTCTCAGTTTCTTATGTGTATGGACATGCACTTATTGCTGCTTTGAGCTTTTTTACAGGAGAAAAGGAAAAGATCCATTTTTCACTGTATGTTATTAGCGGATTTGCTGCACTGACTGCCATAACCACCTGCCTTGCATTTTTTATCAAAATAGCGTTGGTGGCTAACCTCATTGTTCTTATTCCGGCCCTGCTCTATGTATTTATAAATGCAAAGACTATTGGTAAGGATCTTAGCCTCTATAAGCAGGCTGTGCAAAATACATCAGCCATTAATTACATTATTTTATTAGTAGCAGTTGGTATGGGCCTGGCCTTGTCTGCTTCTCCCCAGGCAAAGTTCGACGACGGACTTTACTATCAGCAAACAATTAAATGGATTGAGAATTACCCCGCGATCACTGGCCTGGGTAACCTGCACCTTAAGCTCTCCTTTAATTCTGGCTGGCATGTGCTCTCGGCACTCTTCAGCTTTTCTTTTGCAGGCCTGCCAATGAATGATCTTAACGGGCTGCTGTTTGTAGCTGTGGTCGTGTTTGCACTTGAGGGGCTCCACAACATCATCAGAGGGCAATATAAGTTCAGCGATGTGTTTAAAGTGGTTACCATCGCACCTCTCCACCTGCTGTTTACTTTTATTGTTTCTCCTTCACCGGATCTGGTCATTCCATACATTACCTGGGTGGTATTTATTCTGTTCCTGCAAAAAATTGAGCAGAATCGCCTGCAGGTTTTTGATGTCAGAAGCATGCTCATCCTGATTCTATCAGTATTTGCAGTGGTGATAAAGCTTTCTGCCGCTCCTATTGCCCTTATATCTTTTTACCTGCTCTACCTCCAGCTCAAGCAACAGAATTACAAATCGCTGCTAACTGTTGCTGCAGCGGTGATCATGCTCACTGCCCCCTGGATGGCCAGAAGTGCCGTGTTATCAGGGTACCTGGTGTACCCTTTCTGTGAGCTCGATCTGCTCTCCGTTGACTGGAAAATTCCGGAAGAGCTGGTAAAAGTAGAGTTAACGGAAACAAGATCATTTGCTAAAATAAGGCGTATGCTCTTTACTGATGTTGATCGCCTGTCTATTGCAGAATGGCTTCCCCACTGGTTCTGGGAGTTGAATACCAGTGAGAGGCTTATTGTAATGTTAATTATTGTACTAGGTGCTGCACTGCCTGTTGCTGCTGTGATCTGGCTTAGAAAAGAAAGAATTACACTGCAGACCAGCGGCATTCTGGTGTTGTTCCTCACGGTTTATGCCGGGATCTTTTTTTGGTTTTTTACCGCTCCACACTTCAGGTACGGCATGGGCTTTACCGTTGGTTTATACCTGCTGTGCATGAGTTATTTTTTATACAGGCTGATAAAGCGCTTTTCTGCTTTTACACTGCCCCTGATGGCGGTGTTTCTGCTTGTGTTTTTTTCAAAACCTGTATATAATGTGTTGTGGTGGATCAAAAATAATCCTGAAGGTTACCTGCTGTATCCTGCTAAAGCATCACATGAGGGTTTCACCTTGGTAGAATACCAGGGCATGGAAATATGGGTACCCGATGCTACTGCACAATGCTGGGATGCTCCACTGCCCTGCGCTCCATTTATCGTGGAGGGATTGGAACTTCGTACCGGGGAGCTGACAGGCGGTTTCAGGATTTTGAAACCGAATGCGGAAACTTATACCCAAAAAAGATTAAAAACGATGGGACAAAGTGGCCTTTTGAACAACATTTTAAACAACAATTGAGTACATACATGAACATTAACTGGAATAATGTTGAGCTGGTAATTTTTGATGTTGACGGCACCTTGTATGATCAGTCCAGGCTGCGTAAAAAGATGGGGCGTACCCTCATCGGGCATTATATGTTCAGGCCCTGGAGTGCATGGGATCTGCAGATCATACGGATATTCAGAAAAGAAAGAGAGTTGATGAACTTCAACCCTGTAAAGAATATAGAGAATGCTCAGTATGATATTTGTGCGAAAAAGATTAAGGCACCGGCTGAAAATGTTAAAAAGGTAGTTGAAAAATGGATGTATCAGGCTCCCCTGCAGTATTTACAGGAGTGCAGCTTCCCGGGTGTCAGGGATTTCTTTCAGTCTCTGAAAAAGCAGGATATCAAAATTGCTATTTACTCTGATTATCCTGCCAAAGAAAAGCTCCAGGCAATGGGTCTGGAGGCCGATTTAGTGGTGTCTTCTACCGATAAGGAAGTGGATTCTCTTAAGCCAAGCCCTAATGGCTTGACTTATATCATGAAAAACTTTAACTTTCCTGTTGAAAAGTGCCTTTTTATAGGTGATCGGGATGAGTTGGATGGTGAATGTGCACGCCAGATTGGAATGCAATACTACATTTTATCCAATGACGACAAGCGATCAGATTTTTATAAAGCTTTATCTAAGACAGTTATAAAAAACAAAAATTAATCACTCAATTTTTCAAAGCTTACACGAACATGGATCAGAATTTTTCTAAAACTCCTGCAGAGACTGTAGTCATACCGAAGGTGAACTCATCTTTGAAAGATTATATTGCGCTTGCCAGACCTGACCACTGGTTCAAGAATATTTTTATGGTGCCAGGCATGCTGTTTGCCATCCTGTACTTTGATGTAACCTGGTCTGTTGAATTAGTAGTAAATATACTGGTGGGTGTAATCAGTACCTGTCTTGTTGCTTCTGCCAACTATGTGATCAATGAGTGGCTGGATGCTGAATTCGACAAATTTCACCCGGTGAAAAAGGCAAGGCCTTCGGTAACCAAGAACCTGCACGCCCCTTACATCTACATGGAATACCTGTTCCTGGCAACGCTTGGCCTCGCCCTGGCTTACTACATCTCCATGCCCTTCTTCCTGCTTGAAGTTCTGCTGCTGGTAATGGGTATTATTTATAATGTAAGGCCTTTAAGATCTAAAGACAGACCTTTCATTGACGTATTATCTGAATCTATCAACAACCCGATCCGTCTGGCGCTTGGCTGGTACATTTTTGTGCCCTCTGCCGTGTTCCCTCCGCTTAGTATTATTGTTGCTTACTGGATGGGTGGTGCCTTTCTGATGGGTATCAAGCGTTTTGCAGAATACCGCTTTATCAACGATGCTAAAGTAGCAGGCCTTTACAGAAAATCATTCCAGTTTTATACTGAAAACAGCCTGCTGATCTCTTCTGTGTTCTACGCGCTTACTTCTACTTTCTTCCTGGGTATCTTCCTGATCAAAAACAGAATTGAGCTGCTGATCAGCTTTCCGTTCTTTGCGCTTCTGTTTGCCTGGTACCTGAAAATTGGTCTTCAGAAAGATTCTGTAGCGCAGAAACCAGAGAAACTTTACAGACAAAAATACTTCAGGCTGTTTGTGGTATTCCTGGGTGTACTGCTGGTAGGTCTGTTGTTCATTGATATTCCTGCACTGCACTGGTTCCTGCAAAACACCTTTAATAAATAAGATTTAAAACATATCATCCCTAAACAGGATACGAAGGCTACCCCTCAGGTAGCCTTTTTTTGTGCATATTTAACAAGCTTTTACAGCTACATTGCTTAATCAAATACAAGATGATATAAAATGGCTTCCGTGCAACCAGATCACTACCAGAGAACAACGGCCTCTTAGCAGGCTGTAAGCACGAATAAATTCTTATTATATTAAAAAGCAGGATTTTAATGGCCAGCAATATTATCTCTGATCGATCTATCAATAACATCAGTACAAAAAAAGTCCTACACCCTTTTCATTACAAAGGACTAGGTGAAGGTCTGTCTGATTAAGAAGCTTAAGAAAATTGTACTGCTTACAACCTATATATAACCAACCAATGAAAAAAATGCTATTCAAACGAATGTTATGGGTACTTGGCTGCGCGGCGCTAAGCCACCTGGCCCAGCCAGCCTATGCGCAGCTACAGAACCAGCAGCAAAAGCTCACCCTCAATGAGCAGGAATACCTGGAAATGACCGGCCTGAACGTAATGCTGGCCCACGACTTTTATCCTGAAAGTCACCAGGGTGGCGTAGGCATTATACAAAATGGCCTGCGTGTGGCTACCAATGGTGATATACGCCTGGAGCCAACGCCAGGGCAGTGGCAACCCGTGCCAAAAGTTGGAGAGCGCGTGGTAGACCGCTCCACCGGTGAAATAAGCGTTCGGATGGAATACCCCGATCCTGAAAAAAACCGCAAAGGTTTTAACCCCATCATTTACCCCGACCTGGATTTTGCCTATAACCTAAGGGTAGTGCCTGAAGGTACATCATTCCGCATTATAGTAGACCTGGACCAGCCCCTGCCAGCAGAGTGGATTGGCAGGGTTGGGTTCAACTTTGAACTTTTCCCGGGCATCCTGTTCGGTAAAAGCTATTATATGGACAGCAAGTTCGGCATCTTTCCCCGTCAGCTGAATGGCCCCGGTGCGTATGATCAACAAAAGGAATACCAGACCGAACCAATGGCATCGGGCAAAACACTTGTGGTGGCGCCGGAAACAGCGCGCCAGACCATGACCATCCAAAACCTGAAGGACAATGAACTGCAGCTGATCGATGGCCGCGCCCAGCACAACAACGGCTGGTTTGTGGTACGCTCGCTGGTGCCTGCTGGTGCTACTAAAGGTGCTATTGAGTGGCTTGTTACGCCTAATGCCATTCCTGGCTGGCAATACGAGCCTGTTGTGCAGGTATCGCAGGTGGGCTATCACCCAAAGCAGCAAAAAGTAGCGGTTATAGAAACCGACAGAAGCGATAACAGAAAGCTGCCTGTTACCCTGTTCAGGGTTAAAGAGAGCGGCGGCCTGGAGAAGGTACAGGAAGTAACACCTAAAGACTGGGGTAATTTTCTGCGCTACCATTACTACCAGTTCGATTTTACCAGCGTAGAGAAACCGGGCATGTACATGGTTAAGTATGGTGATTTTGAAACCAATCCTTTCCAGATCAGTGAAGCGGTATACCAGCGCCATGTGTGGCAGCCTGTGCTGGAAACATTTCTGCCTGTGCAGATGTGCCACATGCGCATAAACGACCGCTATAAAGTATGGCACGACCTCTGCCATATGGACGATGCCCTCATGGCTCCCACCAACACCAACCATTTCGATGGTTACCTGCAGGGCGCCAGCACGCTTACTAAATTTGAGCCCGGCCAGCATGTACCAGGGCTGGCAGTAGGTGGCTGGCACGATGCCGGCGACTACGACATGCGTGTAGAGTCACAGGCGGATGAGATCCGTATTCTTGCGCTTGCCTTTGAAGAATTTGGTGTTGATTACGACAATACCACCATCGATCAGGAGAAAAATGTAGCCGAGCTGCACCGCCCCGATGGCAAAAATGATATTCTGCAGCAGATAGAGCATGGTGCCCTCACTATTGTGGCTGGTTATAATGCGCTTGGCCGCCTGTACCGTGGTATTATTGAGCCAGATCTACGCCAGTATACGCTTTTAGGCGATGCTGCTACCCAAACCGATAACAAAGTTTTTGAAGCGTCGTCGGCACCTAACCCTACCCCTGAAATAGGTTTTGAGGGCGCTCCTGATGACCGCTGGGTATTTACGGAAGAAAACCCCCGACGCGAGCTGATGGTGGCGGCCTGCCTGGCTGCATCTTCACGCGCACTAAAGGGATACAACGATGAGTTGGCAAAGGAGACTCTGCGGATCGCAGAAGAACTCTGGAATAAAACAAAGGAGGAAGACCAGCTGCAGCGCGTACATGCGGCCGCAGAGTTGCTAATGTCTACCAGCAATAAAAAATATGCTGATTTCCTGGTCAGCAATGCTTCTAAAATCAGTGAGCATATCGACAGAACAGGCTGGATGGTAGGCCGTACCCTGCCGCTGATCAACAATAAAAAGTACCGCAGCACCATTACAAGTGCTGTTAAGAGCCATAAAACAAAAGTAGATGCACAGGAAAAAGAAACCCCTTATGGCATGCCCTACAAACCAGACATCTGGGGTGCAGGCTGGGGTATTCAGGATTTTGGCGTTGAGCAGTATTTCCTGCACACTGATTTCCCGGAGATCTTCCCCAAAAACTATATGCTGCATGCCCTGAATTTTGTGCTGGGTGTACACCCGGGCTCTAACACCTCTTCTTTTGCCTCTGGTGTTGGCTCTAAATCACTTACTGTTGCCTATGGCACTAACCGCGATGAGTGGTCTTATATTCCGGGAGGTGTAGGTTCAGGCACTGCGCTTATCCGTCCGGATTTTCCTGAACTGCTGGAGTGGCCTTACCTGTGGCAGCAAACAGAATATGTAATGGGTGGTGGTTCCTCTAATTATATGTTCCTGGTACTGGCAGCGGAAAAATTGCTCAACAGCCCACTACCGCAGCAGCCACAGAAGACCCGTAAGTAGTAGCAGCAGCGCAGGCTTCGGCAAGCTTTTGAGAGATAAATAATCTTTACTTAACTTTGGCACACGCATATTGCGTGTGCTTTTCTTTTGTTCCTCTATTGCTTAGCCAGCTCAGTTTCAATAATTCGCAAAAGATCCTGCTGCTATCGAAAAGAACATTCTGAAATTACGCGCTGGAATTTACTGTTCTGGCATTTCATCTATTACCTTGTACACCTACTAATTTGTACAGCTACACCTATGATAAGATTTCGACCAGTTTTACTCTTTTTTTGCCTTGCTGGCGCCATGCTTCAGTTTGCTTATGCACAGGTAGACACGAAGGAGAAGATTGCCAGGGAGATGGAGTATTCTATAAAAAGAGAGCTACTTAATAAATGGTACCCGGAATCTATAGACCGGCAACATGGAGGCTTCTTAAGCACTTTTACTTTTGATTTTAAAGCCACAGGCCAGCAGGATAAAATGATTGTTACCCAGGCACGCCATACCTGGGCAAATGCCAAAGCCATGGTACTCTATCCGGAAGTCTCTTATTATAAGGAAGGAGCTGTACATGGCTTTAAATTCCTAAGGGACGTAATGTGGGATAAGGAGCATGGCGGTTTTTATACCCTCACCGACCGCCAGGGGAATCCTAAGGGCGCCGGTGGCGAGCAAAAAACTGCTTATGGTAATTCGTTTGGCATTTACGCCCTCACGGCTCACTATGTTGCCACCGGTGATACCAGCGCTCTTAATCTTGCAAAAAAAACATTTTACTGGCTCGAAACCTACAGCCACGATCCGGCACATCGCGGCTATTTTCAGCACCTGGAGCGCAACGGAGAGGTCATCAAGAGAACCAAAGCGCATCCTTCTACTTCAGATATTGGCTATAAAGACCACAACAGCTCCATTCACCTGCTGGAGGCATTTACCGATCTCTACCAGGTATGGCCTGACAGCCTGCTGCGGCTGCGCCTGAAAGAAATGCTGGTGCTGGTGCGCGATACCATCACAACAGATGAGGGCTATATGCAGCTGTTCTTCCAACCCAACTGGACAGCAGTCACGTATCAGGATTCTTCAGAGGCTGTTATTCTCAAACACCGCTACCTGGACCACGTATCATTTGGTCATGATGTGGAAACTGCCTACCTGATGCTGGAAGCCTCGCATACCCTGGGCCTCAAAGACGACCATAAAACATTGGAGGTTGCCAAAAAAATGGTAGACCACGCCCTGCAAAAAGGCTGGGATGCCCAGCTGGGGGGCTTTTACGACGAAGGTTATTACTTTAAAGATAAACCAGGCCTAAGCATCACCAAAGATGGAAAGAACTGGTGGTCGCAGGCCGAAGGCCTGAACAGCCTGCTGCTGATGGCTGAATATTTCCCGGAGGATGAAATGGACTACTTCGGAAAATTTCAGCAGCTCTGGGACTATTGCCAAAAGTACCTGATCGATCATGTGCATGGCGATTGGTACCAGGGTGGCCTGGACAAAGAACCTGAACAGAAAACGGCACTGAAAGGCCAGATCTGGAAGGCCAATTACCACCAGCTAAGAGCACTTATCAATTGTTTACAGCGCCTGCAACCCGATTCTACAGCACCATCTGCGCCCGCCAGGCTAAGTGCTGTTACCAAAAACAACATGATTGTGCTAAGCTGGCTTAAAGCCAGGGATGATAAAAAATTGCTGGGTTACAACATCTATCAGAACGAAAAGAAAATCGGCTTTACCCCTCTTAGCAGTTTTGCAATAAAGAATACAAAGACTGGAAAAAGTAGTAAGTTTCGTGTTACTGCAGTAGATTACCAGGGCAATGAATCTGGTGCAGGCAAAACAATTGTCTACTAACAGGTAAAAAAAATAAACATAAAAAAAGAGGCTTGCCTGATCAGGTAAGCCCTTTTTTAATATCTATAAGCTTCAGTTGCCACACAAGTCAGTGCGCTTTATTTCAGTAAACGCGTATGTGCAACTCCTACAGCAGGATAACACCCCTACTTCACAGCAAATTTATGTACTGTTTTAGAGGTATAGGTTTCTCCAGGCCGCAGCGCTACCGATGGGAAACCGGGCTGGTTTGGTGAATCTGGAAAATGCTGTGTTTCCAGGCACAGGCCGTAACGGTGTTGATAGGTTACACCACCCTTGCCCACAAAACTACCGTCAAGGAAGTTACCGCTATAGAACTGTACCCCTGGCTCTGTGGTGTGCACCTCCATGTAGCGGCCGGTGGTTTGCTCATAAACAGTGGCTGCAAGTTTCATATCACCAGGTTCTCCCAAAACCCAGGTATGGTCATAGCCCCTGCCTAACTTAATCTGCTCATGATCTGCATTAATGCTCTGGCCAACTTTTGTAGGATCTGTAAAGTCCATGGGTGTACCCTCTACCTCCTGAAGTTGTCCGGTTGGGATCAGGTCACCATCTACCGGAACAAACTTATTGGCATTGATCATCACCTGGTGGTCCAGTATATCTCTCCTGGTGTTTCCGGTAAAGTTATAATAAGAGTGGTTCGTAAGGTTAACAACTGTGGGTTTGTCTGTAGTAGCGGTATATTCAATGATCAGTTCATTGTTATCGGTTAAGGTGTAGACCACTTCAGTAGTAAGATTGCCCGGATACCCTTCTTCTCCATCATGGCTTACGTACTGCAGCTTTACGCCCACGCCCTTGTCGGTATGCACCGCTTCTGCCTGCCATACTCTTTTATCAAAACCCTTCACGCCGCCGTGTAAGGTATTAGGCCCGTTGTTTTTGGCAAGTGTGTACTGCTGTCCGTCCAGGCTGAATTTACCCCCGGCTATGCGGTTGCCATAACGGCCAATGATGGCACCAAAATAAGGAACCTCATCCTGCAGGTAGCCTGATAAAGAATCGAAGCCCAGCACCACATCTTCCATCTTTCCGTTTTTGTCTGGTAAAATCAGCGAAGTAACAATGCCACCATAGTTCGTTATTTTAACAACAACTCCCCTGCTATTGGTTAGCAGGTATAAATCTATCGGGGTTCCTTCGTCAGTAGTTCCGAAATCTAATTTTTCAACTTTCATATTATTTTCTGTTATGTCCTGTGTTTGTACTCCCTCCTGCTGCGATGTGCCGGAACATGTCCAGCCAGCAACCAGCAGGCTAAGCATAAAGAAACGGCTTAGCTTCTAGAGTGCACTGGATTTAGTCATAAAAATTTGGTGCAGATGTATGGCTAATTGGTTGATAGGAATCAAACAGATAAAAGCAGCATAACGCGATGCTAAAAAACACAGGCATCAATTAACGAAACTAATCTGTTTCATCAAATGCCTTCCCCTGTTTTCTTATCATACTGCCTGGGGCTTTTATGGCAGGTATTTTTTTCAGCCTGTTTCTACATAAGTTTCTCCTGAAGTTTTTATCCAAACATTAGGTGTTGTAGCTTGCCCCCTCAATCTGATACAGAGAACAAAACCACTTTTTAAACCAGCAAATTATGAAGTCAGAAAAGGAAAAAATGCTAAATGGAGAACTCTACAATGCACTTGATCCCCAACTTTCTGAAGAGCGTAGCAGGGCACGGCTGCTTTTTAAAAAACTTAACGACTCCCGGGATGATGAAGCAGCTTTACGGAAGCAAATCATCAAAGAACTTATTGGCAAAGCGGGAGACGATGTATGGATTGAACCTCCTTTCTACTGCGATTACGGAAGCAATATAACTGTAGGCGAAAAAGTGTTCTTTAACTTTAACTGTGTGGTGCTGGATGTAATGCCTGTTACCATCGGCAACCAGGTACTCTTCGGGCCCAATGTGCAAATCTACACGGCCACACATCCAATTGATTGGGAGGAACGTGCCACCTGGCTGGAGTTTGCAAAACCTATTACCATTGGCAATAATGTATGGGTAGGTGGTGGGAGTATTATTTGCCCGGGTGTTACCATTGGCGACAGGTCTATAATAGGCGCTGGTTCAGTGGTCACCAAATCCATTCCGGCCGATGTTGTCGCAGCCGGAAATCCATGCCGCGTAATCCGCTCCCTAAAAAAGTAATTCAGCATAAGGGCAGCACAGCCCCTTACCCTGCCAAATTTATTGTAACCCTAGCACTTTTCTGATTTCAGCAGAATAGCCAGGCAATGGCCCTCTGGATGAAGCTACAAATGCACCCAGGCGATTGGCGATATCCGCTGCCACCAGCGCATCGCCCTGTGTCAGGTAGTGGTAAACAAAAGCTGCACTGAAAGAATCGCCGGCACCAACAGTATCTACTACTTTGGCCGGATAGCCATTTACAAAAAAGAGCTCAAGGCCTTCCAGAATGTAACACCCTTTTGCCCCGGCAGTCACAACAATTACTTCCAGGTTATACTCCAGGGCTATCCTGGCACAAAAATCCTGCATTGCCATTGACTCCCCAAAGAACATCCCGGATAGCACCTCCACTTCTTCGTCGTTTAGCTTGAGCATGCTGCAGTACTGCAACGATTCATGAATAAGCTCTTTGTTGAAGCAGTCCTTGCGCAGGTTTATGTCGTAGAATACCTGCTTATAATTGTTCTTTGCCAGTAACTGTCTGAGTGTATTACGAGATTCTTCATTACGCTGTGCCAGTGTACCAAAATAGAGTACATCGAAGCCGGTTGGGGACTTTTCCTGGCCATTCAGCTCTATATAATCGTAGGCTACATCTCTTACAATTGTATAATCCGGCTGCCCGTTAAGGAATACAACAGGCACTGTACCAGTAGAATATTCCTCTTTAACCTGAACGAAATCAGTTTTTACGCCCAAATCTTCAATCTGCCGCAGGGCTTCAGAACCCAATGCATCTTTACCAACGGCAGAAATTATGTACGACTCTACCCCAAACTGCGCCAGATGGCCTGCGAAGTTCAAAGGGGCTCCTCCCAGATATGGCTCTCCTTCGATGATATCGAACAGAATCTCACCAAATGACAATACTTTCATATGATCAGGTATTTAATGCCGCTGTGCTATTTGCAAAAATTAAAAAATAAGCCCTGGTAACCTTCACTTAAAAATTTACTGGCGTTTATAACCGGTCAGTATACATAACACACCTTTATCATACCTCAACTGCTTTGGTTTTCCGGCCCAGTTCCTCCAGCGATACACCTTTGGTTTCAGGCATTACTAACCACACAAACAGCAGCTGTAAAACCATCATAACGGTAAAAATCATAAAGGTGTTGCCACCGCCCAGTGTAGCCGTAATGTAGGGGAATATATTGGCGATAACTGCGGCCATAATCCAGTGGGTAAAGCTACCCAGCGCCATGCCTGATGCACGTACCTTGTTTGGAAATATCTCTGAAATAAACACCCAGATAACAGCGCCCTGCGAAAAGGCAAAAAAAGCAATATAGATGAATAGATAAACAGCCACCATGGTACCATCTGCAGTTTGTGATAGCTCGCCACCCTGCATATAAAAGAACCTGGCCACCATGGCCAGTGTGAAGATAAGGCCAAAGGAGCCCACCAGCATAAGCTTGCGCCTGCCAAAACGGTCAATGATATTCAGCGCCAGGAGCGTAAATACCAAATTGATCAGGCCAATGCCAGCTGTAGAGAGCAGGGCCGAATCTCTGCCCAAACCAGCCATCTCAAAAATGCGGGGTGCATAATAGATGATAGCGTTGATACCGGATACCTGGTTAAAAAATGCAAACAGCACAGCCAGCATTACCGGAATGCGGTACTTGCGGGAAAACAGGTGGCTTTTATCCTCCTGCCTAAGGTCTGATTCCTTAGAATTAATAATAGCCTGGAGCTCTGCATCGGCATTGGCGGGATTTAACTGCAGGAGCACCTTGCGTGCTTCCTCAATTGCACCCTTCTTGATTACCAGCCAGCGCGGACTTTTAGGAACCAGCAGCACCAGCAGCACAAACACAAGGGCCGGTATTGTTTCTACCCCCAGCATCCAGCGCCAGGCACCCTCTCCCACCCCCTGCAACAGGTAGTTTGAGAGGTAAGCAATCAGGATGCCCAGCACAATGTTAAACTGGAACAGGGCCACCATTTTACCACGGACGTTGGCCGGAGATATTTCGCTGATGTAGATGGGTGCTGCAATGGAAGATGCCCCAACCCCAACACCCCCAATAAACCTGAAGAAAAGAAAGAGATACCAGTCTGTGGCAACTGCCGATCCCAGGGCAGAAGCCAGGTATAGTACACCAATCCAGAAAAGTGTATTTTTTCGGCCAATGGCGTCGGTAGGTATACCACCCAGCAGGGCACCCAGTACAGTACCATATAAAGCAATTGCTACTGTAAAGCCAAGCCAAGCTTCACTTAGCTGCCATACACCCTGGATAGCCTGCTCCGCACCCGATATAACTGCTGTATCAAAACCAAATAAAAAACCGCCAAGGGCCACGGTAATAGACCAAAAGAATACTTTCCTGTTTTTCATGCTATGAGTTTGCTATGAATATAAAAATTTAGAGGCTTAAACCCTTTCTGTACCCATAAACCTTTCAAAACAGCTAAAAGAAAAATTATGTGAATGCAGGAATGATACTTTGCTGCATTATGATTTCTATAGTCTTTGGCTATTATTGTTTAGCAAACCTATAAATGATGGCTATATAATAGAAATTGATTATTTTTATAACTTCATAAGCAACCTCTATGTATGTACATTAGTATTGTTCAGCTTGAGTATGTACTAGCCCTAAGTACCTATGGCAGCTTTGTATCAGCTGCGGAGCATTGCCATGTTACCCAGCCCACCCTGAGCATGCAGCTGAAAAAGCTGGAGGAAGAGCTGGGGGTGCTGCTTTTTGACCGTTCAAAACAACCCCTGATGCCTACTGATGTGGGTGCCCGTATTGTGGAGCAGGCCCGTGTGGTACTGCATGAAGTCGGTAAAATCGGGGAAATAGTGCATGAGTCGAAAGGAATCATCAAGGGTGAGCTGAACATAGGTATCATTCCTACGCTATCTCCTTTTTTACTCCCGCTTTTCATAGGTGAATTCAACAGGAAATACCCGGGCATACAGCTACACATACAGGATCTCCAGACCGACGACATCCTAAGCAAGATCAAAAAAGACCAGCTGGATGTGGGAATTCTGGTGACGCCCACACGCGATCCAGCCATACAGGAAAAGCCTGTATTCTACGAAGAGTTCTATGCTTACCTCGATGAATCGCTGGTAAAAGAAAGGAAAGGCAATTCTATTGAAATGGAAGAAATGCTGCAGAACCGGCTGTGGATGCTGGAAGAGGGCAACTGTTTCCGTAACCAGACTTTTAACCTCTGTGGCTTAAACCAGCTACAGTTTAAAGACCTGAAATTTCGCTACGAGAGTGGCAACCTGCATACCCTGATCAAGATGGTTGACCGTGAAGGTGGCATTACGCTTATTCCGCAGCTGGCGTCTTTTGATCTGCATGAAAAAAGGCGGGAGCAGCTAAGGTTCATTGGCCGCAATCACCCGGTACGCGAGGTAAGCCTGGTATACTCCAGAAAGTTTGCCAAAATAGGCCTGATCCGAAAGCTTGAAGAAGAAATAGTTAAATGTTTACCCCAGGAGGTACTTGGCAATTCGGCTGATAATATCGTGGAGATATATGCGGTTAGGTAGAAATTTTATCCCCTAAAAAAAGAGCCGGCACCCCTTTACAGGTGCCGGCTCTTTTTGCTTTTTACAGTACTATCTGCTGAAGGTTCTTCTTAGCTGCAGGTTGAGGCCCAGGGTATAGGGACGTAAGCCAAAAGGCTCACGCGAAGTAAAGGTAGAACCCATAAAATAGTTCACCATGGGCGCTGCAGATAGTTCAAACTTGGGATGCACCCTTAGGTTATAGCCAATCCCTAACTGAACGTTATAATTCAACTGTTCCAGCGGATTATCCTCTGCCGGAAATTCTATAATCTCCAGCAGTTCTCCATTCGTATAAACCTTAGTACTTCCTTTTATCAGCAGGTTAAGGCCGCCCGCCACGCTGATGTTAAACCTGCGAAGGTTGTTTTGCCAGAAGTAATAATTAGCGCCAACCCGCCAGCTGCCATAGGCATAATTGCTCACCAGCTGCCGTTCTGCCGTTGTTAATACAGGCTTTAGCTGTAGCTGCCCATCGGCAGTTACCTGTCGTATCAGTGTATCTACCTGACCCTTGGTGTAGGTATAAGATACATTTTCCTTTAACTGCATAAAGCCCAGGCTGGTCTCCAGCTGCAGTCGTGGTGTTATGGCCTTCGCAACACTTATGCCCAGCTCGTAACCCATCCTGTCTTTTGCAGATCCGCCCCCATTGTTAAACCTGGTGATCAGCACCTCGTCTTCTCCGTTAGGTTTATAGGTTTTGTAGGCATAGCGCGGAGCAAAAAACACAGCAACCGACCAGGCACCTGCCTGATTTTTATCCTTGTTTACTACTGTGGCCTCTTCAAAAGCTGCAGCAGAATCAGCAACAGCAAGCACACTATCAGCAATAAAGTAAGCATTTACCGTATCCAGCAGATAGCCTCTTGGTGTAATCACTGGTAGGGCTTCAGCCAAAGGGGCATCATCAGCATTTTTATCTTCTCTCATACCTACATCAGCTATTCCAGGCATTACCTGAAGCTGGACTGGTAAGCTAGTCAATTCCTGCACGGGCAGTTTCTCATCTTCAGGAGACTTGCCGGATTTACCCCGGAAAGGCACTTCGCCTTCCTCACCTGGATGTGCCTCTGCTTTTAGAGAGGATGCGGCAACCTCCGCATCAGGTACTGATTTAACCCCCGACTCTTTAGCTGCTTCGCCTTCCTTGTCAGCATTTGCTAGCTTATCAGCGCTGGCTACCTCCTGCCCTACAGCACCGGCAGGCTTTTCTTTAGCAACCGTATTACTGGCAGCAATTTGAGGGGTAGGCTGTAATAGCACTGCCTCATCGGCTTGCTGCCCGTTAGCTACACTTTGGGTTTTGCTCTTTCCAGCCGATGCATCTTTATTTGGGGCGGCAGTTTTGTCTGCAAGGATACTGTTAAAGCCAGCATTAACTGCAGCTTTATCATCAGCATTAGTCCTGACCCCCCCTGCCCCATTGAGCGGTATTGGTGCCTGATCATCAGTTTTAGCTGATGCTGTTCTATTTTGGGCAGACACGGGCTTCTGCTGTACCTTCGTACCGTTCACTACCTTTACCTGCCTGTTAACATTAGCACCACGATCCGTTGTGGCGTCTCCTGAAGATGTAGTTCCCTCCCCTATAGCTTTAGTACTTTGCTGCTGTGTTACAGGTGCAGCCTGTTGATGGCGGACCTCATCCGCAGCCTTATAGCTTTCCTGCACCTGGTTTATACCCACATTATTACCTTCTCCGGGGCCAGTTGCTGTTGCCTGGCTGTTCAGCCTATCTGATGAACCTGGCACCGGCAATTTCCTATCTGGCGAAACCAACTCCGGCAACACCGCCTCCTGTAATTTATCCTCGTTCACAGCAGTTTGTTCTGTGGTCGAAGATTCCGAAAGCCGGTTAAATAAATCCGACTCATATATCATAAGTCCAGAAAATATGCCAACCAACAGTAAGCCCCCCGTAAACCACCAGCGGAAGCGTATCCACCAACCTGGCCTAATATCGGGCTGAATCCTGCTCCAGCCTCCTGCCGGAGGTTCTTCCTCAAGCTCCAGCATTTTACGCCGGATATCTTCCAGTTCTTTATCAGTTAGCATTTTGCAGAGATTGAGTGTTTCTGGAGAATATTTTTCAGATAAGCCTTTGCCTTGGCCAGCTGCGATTTGGAGGTGCCCTCTGCAATCTGCAGCATATCAGCTATCTCGGCATGGTTGTAACCTTCCATTACATAGAGGTTAAAAACGTGCTTATATCCCTCGGGCAGCTGGTCAATAAAGCCCAGCAGTTCTTTGCCTGAGAGGTCACTTACAACATCTTCTGAGGTGGGCGTCATTTCTTCTACGGCACTGTAGTCGACCTGCTTCTGGAATTTACGGTTCTTATTGTAGTGGTTGATGGCAGTATTTACAAAAATGCGCCTTACCCAACCCTCAAAAGATCCCTCTCCTTTGTACTTGCTGATGTTATTAAAAACCTTTACAAAGGCCTCATGGAATATATCTTCGGCCTCAAAACGGGATTTGGTGTAGCGCACGCAAACGGCCATCATGCGCCTGGAATACAAATTGTAAAGTTTTTCCTGTGCCGATGGCTTTCCCTGCCTGCAACCTTCAATGATTTCCTCTTCGGTTGGCTCTTTTGCTTTGGCTGCAGTTTTGCCTCCCAGCAACCCCGACAGCATTAGCCGAATTGCAGGAAAGGGGTGCCACAGGCCTGCATCTATCAGGTATGCCTGTAGCAGGTATACCAGGCGCAGCAACGACTGGCGCAGCAACGACTGAGGCAAGGACCCGCACTTTTCTATATGTTGAGCAAGTACTAGCATTTATACATGGCGCTCATGCCTGTGGTTGTGTTATTTAATATTGATAGTTACTGTGGCTTCCAGCATATTGGAGCAATCATCAGGGCAGTAACCATATGTTATCGTCTCCTGGCCTACATAATTCTTGTCGGGGTAATACCTGATCACCACGTTATTTGGATGGGTACCATGCCCCCAGATTACCTCATGACTTCCTGTACCCTCATGAGAAGTTACCACACCTACTCCATTGCTTGAGCAGATCCTGTCATTCCTGAAAATCTGTATATCAACCCACTGATCATTTGTAGTTTCCACAAAATCATCTGCTAAGGCATCAACACAGGTATTGGGGTCAGGCAACTCATCAATGTATACCAGCACCTCTTCTGTTTTGCAGGTTTTTGCACTGCAGACGGTATACGTAAACCTGTCTACTCCCGTAAATCCCTCCTGCGGCAAATAATAGGTATCGGTACCATCCACAAAAAAACTACCATGCTGGGGCTGGCCAAACTTCACATTTACCTCCACTTTAATGCTGTCGTTAAGCAAAGGGTCAAGATTTATTGAACTGGGGCCATCCGGATAGCGGTAATCCCAGATTTCATCAGGCACCAGCCTGAAGTCTGCTATAGATGCTGGTACAACGTCCTCTCCGGCAATATCACAGCCTCCAAGCACTGCTGTACAGGCAATGGCCAGAAGTAACTGGTTTTTAATCCTTTTCAAATAAGGGTTCATCTTAATGCTAGTTTCTACCGGCTAGACCAGGGCACAGGCAAAAGCGTTGCCTGGCTCCTATTTATTTTTCAGCAGAAACGATAATCGGGTATCTGGTACAGCAATTCTTTAGGAAAAGCTACAAAACAACTCTCATATTTCAATGCGCAAAATAAGAATATTCTGCACTATTTTTGCACCTGTTTTAGTTATAATAATATCTGCATTGCTTGCATTCAACTGTTTCTCACACTCCTTCAGCAGCTATATACCCTGTGGTCTGAACCAGTATAAGGGGTATACAATACAAAAACTGCATACCAAAGGCATGCAGTTTTTAAACAGATAAGGTGTTATGAATACATATAGAGCTATACTTAAACAGGTTTGTAGTACTCAAAGAAGGTATTATCAGGGTTAATTAATTTCAGCACCCAGCACTCAACACCAGCATAGTTGGTACGGCTTATCTGAAATTTCAGGACCATCTCTCCGGGTGTAACTTCCCAGTCAACGTTCTGGCTGTTGTCGCAGGCATTGTAGAAGAAATCCCTCCAGTAGCTTTGCTGAAAGTGCAGCTGTTGTACACCATAACTTTGCCCTTCACTTACTTTTCCTAAGATATATTCCGCTGAATAAGAAGTGCCGCAGCCAGTCATGGGGTGGGTTTCTGCAATTACCCAGGTAAAGCTGCCATCTGCCGCTATTTTGATACCAAAACCGGTTTTTGGGCTCATGCTCCATGGATCGATTTTGCCACGGAACCATTTATTGGCCGCCCTGTCATAGAACTTTTCATCAATGCTATAAGCCTTTGCTACCATGCTGGGGGCATCCACCCACTCTCCTGCCAGCATCTCCATTGATGGAACTTCAGGATCTGTAGTACCCTGGTTTAGCTTTAACCTCACCGGAGTCTGCTCAAAGCCATAAAAGGCATTCTGGCTTGCTGCATCAGCATTTACCTGCGCGCCCTGGTCAGTAAAAGCCAGCAAGCCCAAACCCTGCCCAGCCCACATGCTGGAATTTAGCATGCTAAGCTTTCCTGCAGTGCCTACTGCTACGTTTGCTTTAAGGTTATCGAAACCGGGCAGGGCCTTGCCACCGGCAAAAGATATCTCTGCATGCTGCAGCCTGTTTTCACTGCTGGCTGTATTGAAAAGAATGCCGCCCCAGTAGCGATATGGGTTTTCAGAACTGGTGGTAAACACAATTTTATTGCTGGCTATGCCTGTAGCATTTAAATATCCTGCGCCAACAACCTGCAACATAATACCTTCCATGAATTTAAGTGTAGCCCCTTCAGCAATTCTAAGTCCTGATTCAATGCTGATATCGTTGCTGACCAGGTAAGTAGAACCGTCGTTAAAATCGGGCCAGGTAACCTCTGCAGCTGCCTGTAAAGTACCACCGGTTATTACACCATCGTAGCCGTTGTAGCCGGTAAAGTTAGATTCGGCATCGAGCTTGTGCAGCTGACGGGCTGGCACATAAATAGCCGCAGAAGTATTGATGTAAAAATTATTGCTACTGAAAGCTTTGAGCTCCGATACACCCTGTACATACATACCATAGCCCCCGTTATCTACAAAAGTAGCATTGCTTACTTTTAAGGATGCACCGGGTACTGCTGTACCTAAAAGTGCTACACCAGCCTTAACATCTATGCTGGGCATTTCACTAAAGGGGCTGCTGCCGGCATGGGTTACCACCACATGTTCCAGTTCGTTGTAGGCACTGCTGCTGGCTATCAGAATGCCTTTCCAGAATCCGCTGGTACTGGTTTTTCCCCTGAAGGATATGGGTTCGTTTGCTGTTCCTTTAGCAACCAGGGCACCTCCCTCCACTACTTTCAGGCTTTTATCCTGTTCAAAGGCAAGCACAACTCCTGGCTCAAGCATTAGTTTAGCAGAAACAATAACATTGGCATGCACCAGATAATCAGCTACTGCCGGATCATCGAATACATCTTCCAGCACCCTATCACTGCTGATGTTTTCGCTGATAATAACAGGATCTGGATTTTCCGGCCCCTCTGTACCACTGCCAGTAGCAGTAATGCTTACCTCATCTATACTAAAGCCAGTGCTGTTGGTTATCTTCAGTTCCACCACATAGGCACCAGCTTTATCAGGCGTAATTTTAGGCAAAGCAGTGGCGGGCTCACTTAAGTAAGCTGCACTGCCTGCGGGCTTGCTTTTGATGTTCCAGGCATAGGCAAAGGTCTTGCCGCTGCCATCAACAGAGGCAGACCCATTTAATGTTACCAGCGTGTTTACAGCAACGGCCTGGTCAGCACCTGCCACAGCTCTTAGCTTATTTACCGGCACAGGCATTGTTTCGTCTTCTTCGCAGGCTGCAATTCCTATCATAAGGAACAGGAATGGCAGCAGCAGGTTGATGAGTTTTTTCATTGTATTATTCGTTTTTGGTCTTTTTTTTTAAGGACAAAAGTGTAGCAGTACAGCAAATGGTGTTTTGCTGAATCAGGTTAAGTAGAGCCCTTTCAATTCTGCCGCTAATAGGTTAGGAAAGCAGACGAGCAGGACATTACATAGAGTTTATTATTGTTATGAGCTGTTATTTTTTCCTGTGAGGCTGGGCTGTAGCGCCCTGCTTCTATCGCTGCTATAGCCCGGGGATGATCAAACAGGTGGTGGCGGCTATTTTATTCAACATTGATCTTTCGCTTATTCTTTAATCAGGTTTTAGTGCTATATCCGTCAGACCAGGTCTGTACCAAAAGCGTTGCCTGACTTAAAAATATTTTTCAGAATTTTTTTAAAGTACTCTTAGCCCAGGCAAGTACTCTACTGATATTCGTAAGTGTTGCTGATTGCAGGCACATGCTCATAGCCTTCTACCTTATCGAAACGCTGATGGGGAAGTCCTGACTCGTGATACGTGTAGGTGAAAAGTTCTTTGGCACCAGTGTTTCTAAAACCTGGGTTATTTACAAACATCTTCACACCGGGCAGGTAAAGGTCACTCTCCGCAAAAGGCTTAGGGTTGGTTTTATCATCATAGTCTCCCCAGGTGATGATGGATGCCTGTCCAAGGTCTTCAAATTTATTGCTCTGGGCATGGCGGATAGTTGCCTGAGATAAATTTCCGCGACTATCATACTTGTATTCAGAAACAGTCAGCCAGCCCCTGGTGTAGTTGGGGTACCAGCTTGATTTAATTTTCTTTTCCAGTTTATCGCCACTGTATTCAAACCTAAACCAGCTGATTTCCATACCCTCCGGTGCATAGGTTTTAGCGCCTGTTACTTTACCGCCCTCCCATTCATACACCAGGTAATGGCCAGTTGCAAACTCCATCCGCACAGCTTTGTCGCCCTCGTAGATTACCCTGTAATCATCATTGCTGTTATAGGAGTCATAAAAGTTTAAGCGCTTCTGGGCATCGTACCCCCATGCTGTCATACCCACGCGGGTAACCATGGCATCTGCCGCAGGTGAATTAACCACGGGGGGCATACTGCCGCCATTGCCCGGTGTACCACCACCATTATTTGGCGGCGTTGTAGTACCTCCACCATTATTGCCGTTGTCTCCACCATCCGTAGTACCAGGTTCCGGTGTTTCTGTTCTTACCGGGTTAACTTCTTCTTTCTCGCAGGAGGAAAAAAACAATGTTGTAGAGAGTCCTGCCAGTAATAATAATTTCGACGCGTTCATGATTCTAAAAATTATAAGTGAGATTTACAGGGCAGACCAGACAGCTTTGAAAAGCGTTGCCTGAAGAATGAAAAATTTTTAAATATTTTTTCTACCCCTGTAATTCTCTGCCCCCAGCCTGTTCCGGAGACATTAGTAATTGAAATCAAACCTCTTCCCCCCTGTTGTGTACTTCAAGCTAGTACACCCTCAGCAGTGCCATTCATACACCTCTCCTGCCTGTAAAAATAGAATCACCTCCTAGGGAGTATATCATGCTTCCTGCCATTAATGCCCTTTTACGGCCCCATATACTATATATAGGGCCCTGCAACTGACATACACCACAGCAAAATTTATTTGACTATTGCTTGGGAAATCAAAAATACTTTCATACGTTTGTAGTGTACTAGTAACGTAGTACACTAACATAGAGGCCGGGCAATAGAAAAATCCCCAGAGGAAAATTCAGATACCGGCACTGGCTTAGGATTAAAAAATAAAGCTCTATCCAACTACTAACACTAAAGATCATGGCACATTTTTTCAGGTACGTCGCAATGGCCATCATGGCACTTCTGGCCCAGGCAGCATTTGCCCAGAACGGCAGCTTAACTGGTAAGCTCACAGATGATAAAGGAGAGGCACTCTCCTTTGCCAGCGTTGCAGTGATGCAAATAGCAGACTCTGCACTGGTAACGGGCGCAGTTGCTGATCTGGATGGAAAATTCATGATCAAGTCTCCGGCAGAAGGCAGCTATTTCCTTAAGCTAAGTGCTGTTGGATATAAGGGCAAAACCACTCCTGCCTTTACCGTATCAGGTCCTGCTTTTTCGAAAGATTTTGGCGGCCTAAGCCTGCAGGAAGATGTAGAAATGCTGCAGGCTGTATCTGTAGAAGCGATTAGACCTAAGGTAATTATCGAAGCCGATAAAATGATTGTAAGTGTGGAAGGCACCGCCATGGCCGCTGGCAGCACCGCCATGGATGTACTGGCCAAGTCGCCGGGCGTCTGGGTAGACCAGGACGGAAACATACAGCTTAATGGCAAAGGTGGCGTAAAAGTAATGATCGATGGCCGCCCTACTTACCTGTCTGCCAAAGAGTTGCAGAACATGCTCCAGGGCATGGCGGCAGAGAACATCAAAGACATTGAAATCATCTCCAACCCCTCCGCCAAACACGATGCCGAGGGTACTGCAGGTATTCTTAACATTAATCTGAAGAAAAACACCATCCGTGGCATGAACGGCAGTGTGTACGCCGGCTACCAGTACAACAGGCTGCACGGTTACTCCGGCGGTGCCAAGCTTAACTATAAAAATGAGCGCTGGAACTCCTCCATCAGCCTGGATATGGCCGATCGTAACACCTTCCGCACACTGGATATGGTGCGTGAGTTTAACCAGACTGGCGACTATGCAAAGTTTGATCAGAAAACATACGAGGACAGAAATGACTATACGCCATCTATCAAACTAAGCACCGACTACGATTTTAACGACAGCCATAGTATAGGCGCCACTGCCAGCCTTTCGCAAAACGACACCTACCAGGGCCTGACCTCTGATATGGAGCTGATCCGTACAGATGCCAGCCAGAACATGAAGGCTGTATCTGCCGCACCGGTGGATGATAAAACCAAAAGCGCTACCGTTAACCTGCATTATATTGGTAAGCTGGATACGCTGGGCACCCGCTTAACCGCCGATCTGGACTATGTACGCCTCAGCAGCATGACTACTTCTGATTTCATGAACAGCTTTACCTATGCCTCTGGTGCTCCTGCCCAAAGCCAGGTGCTGGGTAACACCAACCCATCTTCCTACAACATTTACGCTGCAAGGGTAGATTTTACAAAATCCATCTTCGGCAAAAGCAAAGTAGAGGCCGGTGTAAAGGCAAGTCATGTAGTATCAGACAATGAGCTTAACTTCTTCGCTGTGGAGGACAACACCAGGCAACCGATCGACAGCATGAGCAACCATTTTGTATACCGCGAAAACATACTGGCTGCCTATACCAACTTCAGCACCAAGCTTGGCGAAAAATGGAGTGTACAGGCGGGCTTAAGGGCAGAACAGACTTTCTCCGAAGGTGAATCAGTTACCATGAGTGAAACCATCAAAAGAGAATACCTTAACCTGTTCCCTAGTGTATTTGTACAGCAAAATGTAAGCAAGAACTACCAGGTAAGCTACAACTACAGCCGCCGCATCAGCAGGCCCCGCTACGAGTCGCTGAACCCTTTCCTGGTGTACCTCGATCCCTACACCATCGCACAGGGTAATCCTAACATCCGTCCGGAATACACCAACTCTTTTGAAGTAACCCAAACCTTTAAGCAAACTTACAACCTGGTGCTTGGCTACGCTGTCTCCAAAGACTTCATTACCGAAGTTCCCCTGCAGGATAACAAAACCAAAACCACCGTATTCGGGCAACAGAATATAGATCGCTTTCAGAACTTCAGGGCAACCCTGGTGGCTCCGGTAGAAGTAACGCCTAAGTGGAGCATCTTTAACAACGTAATGCTGGCTTACCAGTCATTCGAGACTTCGTTTAACGACCTGCAGCAGGTTAACGAAGCGCTGTTCTTTATGACGCAGGTAAACAATACCATAAAGCTGCCCCTGGGCATCACTGCAGAACTAAGCGGTATTTACCGCGGTCCGCTGGCGCACGGCCTGTACCAGATAGATGGCGCCTGGTGGGTGAATGCCGGTGTAAAACGCTCCTTTATGGCCGATAAGCTGGATGTAAGCCTGAATGTAACTGATATTTTCAAATCACTGATCGAAACCGGCAGCGCCGATATTGGCGCAAACCGAAACAACTTTGATCAGTACAGAGGCACCCAGGGCTTAAAGCTTAACCTGCGCTACCGTTTCAGCAAAGGCGAAAAGTTTGAAAGCAAAAACAGAAACAGCAGCCTGGAAGAGCTGAACAGGGCAAGCGGTAACTAACAACCACCCCTGTTTCTCACCCTCAGGGGCTTGAAGAAACCTTAATTTTGTATTACCTTTATAGCGTACTAACATAGTAACACACCTTAATTCTGATCCTATGGTTGAGCTACATAATATTAACTTCCGGTATAAAAAGAATAAGCCCTTATTCAGGGAGCTTAACCTTAGCCTTACGAGCGGCTACATTTACGGGCTGCTGGGTAAGAACGGTGCCGGCAAAACAACACTGCTCAAACACCTCTCGGGCTTGTTGTACCCGCAGGAGGGCCAGGCCAGGGTGTTTGGGCATGATGTAAGCAGGCGCGAGCCACAGATGCTGGAAAACGTTTTTGTTGTTCCGGAAGAATTTGAGCTACCCGCACAGAACATCGACACTTTCATTAAGTACAATGCAGTTTTTTACACCAGGTTTAGCCGCGAGCAGCTGGACTTTTACCTGCAGGAATTTGAGCTTGATCGGGATGAAAAGCTCTCCAGCATGTCGTACGGGCAAAAGAAAAAATTTCTGATTGCCTTTGGCCTCGCTACCAATGCCCGCCTGCTGATCCTGGACGAACCTACTAACGGCCTGGATATTCCCTCTAAAAGCCAGTTCAGAAAAATCATGGCCTCTTCCCTGGATGAAGAAAAGATCATAGTGATCTCCACCCACCAGGTACGCGACCTGGAGAACCTCATAGATGTGGTGCTGGTGCTGGAAAACGGCAGCATTATCTTCAACCATGGCATAGGCGAAATTTCTGAAAAACTGCGCTTTGAGCAGGACTTAAGAAAAGCGATGCCCGAAGAAATTCTCTACAGCGAAGATGCAGCCGGCAGAAAAGCAGGTATCGTTAAAAACACCTCTGGCATGGAATCAAGGGTAGACCTAGAGATCCTCTTTAACGGAGTAGTAAAAAATCAGCAGGCAGTAGAAGCTCACTTAACTAACTCATCAGATTATGTACTCTAATATCTATAGCACCCCAAGGCAGTATAACTTTATATTACGCCAGCTGTCGTTATACAGGCAGGGCTGGTTAATTGCCGCAGCAGCCATATTCGGTTTGCTTTTCCTGATATCAGTGCTCATTGGTTACTTTAAACCCGGGGGGCTGTACCAGCTTCCAGGTGGCCTTTACTATGGATTTATGACCCTGATCGGGCTGATCTTTACCAGCCAGATGTTCCAGGAACTGCATACACCTAGTAGAAGCTATGCCTTTCTTACCCTGCCTGTATCCACCTTTGAGAAACTGATTGCCGCCTGGTTACTTTCTTCACCACTGTTTGTACTGGCTTATACAGCTGTAACCTTTGTTATTTACCTGATCAGTACACTGGTTGCAGGAACGCCCGATATAGTCTTCAATTACTTTACGCCTGCATACTGGAGTACTATTGCCAACTATATGGTGATTCAAACCATTTTCCTGTTGGGTGCCTGTTATTTCAGAAAAACAAACTTCCTGAAAACGCTGCTGGTACTGGTGGTACTGCCAATAGTATTCGGCTTGTTTGCTGGGCTAATGGTCTTTTTGTTCTTTGGCTCAACCAACATCAATATCGGCCCGGATACTATAACAATCAATGAAACGGTATTCCCCAACCTGGGACTTGTTATGAAATTTTTATGGTACGGTGTACTAGGCCCTTACATGCTATTAACTACATATTTCACTTTAAAGGAGAGACAGGTATGATGGAGTTTAAGGAAAACCAGGCCATCTACCTGCAGATAGCCGACCAGTTCGTGGAGAATATTCTTCAGCGAAAATGGACAGTTGGGGAAAAGATACCCTCCATACGTGATACCGCCGTAGAGTTTGAAGTAAACCCCAACACTACCATGCGTACTTTCAACTACCTGCAGGATAAGGGGATTATCTTCAACAAACGAGGCCTGGGATACTTTGTGGCAGATGATGGCTACGAAAAAACCCGGTCGCTTAAAAAAGAGCAGTTCCTGGAAGAAGACCTGCCCGCCCTGTTCCGCAATATGGAAATGCTTGGTATTACCTTCTCCGATCTGCAAAAATATTATGCTAAGTATAACCAAAACGGACACGACAAATGAAAACCAGCAATAAACTACTGATAGGCCTTTTGGTCGCAATCTTCCTGATCGTAACCATAGGCATAGGTTTACTTAAATACTACCACAGTATGTCTGTAAACTAAATACATACCATGCAGCAATGTATCATAATGAAGCACAGCTGCAGGTAAGTGTTTAATATGAATATTACATCAGCGCACACTTATAAAAAGCAGCTCTGGAGACATCTCCCGGGCTGCTTTTTATTTATATACCCTGAAGCAGGAGAGAATTTTAGCTTTTACATCATTTGTAATCTTAAATTTCCTAAGTATCTCCATAACCTTCGGTGGTAAGTTGAGTTAAACTTTCAGCATACTACAGCAGTGCACCAAATGTTCTATTTGAAAAGCCCGACCCGGCAGTGCCTGACTGTACATCCATCAAACCTATGTTATACTTCTGTTGCCCCAGACATTCAGTATAATGGAGCTTTACTTAAAGCATTAATTTTTTTACCATGGCAAACAAGCAGGAAGTCTCCCCCTCAAACAGAGGCTTTTCAATTGGAAAAGGACCCATCAAAACAAGCAGAACAACTGTTGAGGCACTACGCAAGTTGTCGGTACCGGCCAGACCCCTGGTTGATGCCAGCGATGTGGTAGTACCCGAGGGCTATACTGTTGAAGCCGTAATGGCTGGGTTTTCGTTTCCCACAGATATTGCCTTTGCCGATGACGGAACCATTTTCGTGAGCGAAGGCGGCAGTTCCTGGCCTACCCGACCCTATATGCCTGCAAGGGTAGTCGTTGTTCGGCCTGATGGCGAAACAGAATCCATCAACATGAATGTACAGGCAGGCCCACGCGGCATAGCCTGGCGCGATGGCATGCTGTACATGTGCATTAAGGGCGGTTATCATATGCAGATTGCCAGGTATAACCTACAGACAGGAGAACTTAAAATTTTAATCGATAAGCTTCCCAGTGGCGGCTGGCACGAACCGGGTGGCCCTGTTTTTGGTCCTGATGGGCTTATGTACTTTGGCAATGGATCTGTTTCGCAACAGGGTGTAATTTTGCCTGCCGGCTTTACTGTTGACCTTGCCAAGCACCCCCTGGCGCACGATGTACCGGGGCAGGATGTAACCCTCACCGGGAACAACGTGTGGAGCCGCGATCCGCGCATGCCATTCCCCTACCTGACAGAAACCGGGCCTTTTAAACCCTTTGGGACTCCTGCTGAAAAAGGCGAGCGGATAAAAGGTGAACTTTTCTGCAACTCAGCTGTGTGGCGTTCCAAACCCGATGGCACAGATGTAGAACTGCTGGCATGGGGCATCCGCAACCCTTTTGGCATGGCCATAAACGAAGAAGGTGAGCTGTATGTATCAGATAACGATTTTGAAGAAAAAGGCGAACGTGCCATTGCTAATGATCCTGACAGGATCTGGCATATTAAAAATGCCCGACAGCCCTATGGCTCAGTAAAAACACCAGACTGGTATGGCTTTCCCGATATCTGCGGCGATGGTCTGCCGGTAAACCATCCAAGCCACCTGCCGACAAAAGGCAAAGCAGCTGAACTATTTTTGCAGGATCCGCCCCCTTGGGCAGGACCGGCTGCATTTCTGGAGCAGCCTCACTCCTGCATGTGCAGGATGGATTTTTCCAGATCTGATTTCTTTGGCCACAGAGGTGATCTGTTTGTAGCTGAGTGGGGCACCATGGCACCCCTGAATTCCCCACGGCCTGAAGATCTGGACCATGGCTTCAGGGTAATAAGGGTAGATGTAAAAAATGGTACCGCAGCGCCATTCATGCATAACAAAAAAATGGGGCCTGCTTCTGCCTGGGGTACCGGCGGCATAGAGCGGCCTGTCTCCTGTAAATTCAGCCCCGACGGAAAGAGCCTGTATGTGCTGGACTTTGGTCATGCCCGCATTACCAAGGGTAGTATGTTTGCCTTTGCCCATACAGGCGTGTTATGGAAAATCAGCAAAAAATGAGCAGTAACCATGAAGCATAACTTATCAAACCAGCCTATCATTATTGAACTCGACCAGGAATGTCGAGAAGAACATTTCAGCCGTGCCGAGTCCTGGTTTAAGAATGTTCAGCTTACCCAGGCCTCCTTCCGGCAGTTGCTGGAAGATACAGTTCCAAAAATAGAAGAGCCGCATATTAAAGATTACCTCCACACCATGCTGATGGAAGCCATAGAACACGAAAGTAAGGCGGAGGAGCTGTTCAGGATCATTGGCCGCAAGCCTTCTTCTGTGCGAACCACTTTGGGTGAGTTTCTGGGCAAGAGCCGCGAGCTTTGGGCCGATGTTGTTGCACTGGCTGGTGGCGCCAAGGGACCCTGGCAGGATCTGCAGCAGCTCTACATTTCAAACCTCAACTCCATGAGTGCCTTTGCTGTTGCAGAACAGCTTGGTCTGGCATTAGGCATTCCGAAAATTCTGGATGTAACCTTTGGTGTTGTGGCAGAAAAATCTACCAGCCAGCTATTGCTGCAGGAATGTGCCCTGGAGATGTGCTCAAAGTCTATCCTGTACAAGCAGCCTTTCTAAGCTGGCAAAATCAAGAAGCAGAAAGGCGGAAATTCATGCACAGGCATGCTGCCTTTAATGCCTGATATGTATGGGCAAAGAAGCAGCTATACTACTGTATGTACATGTCTAATCTTGTACACCTTTGGCTGTTACGGCAGGTTTCGGTGATCCGTCTCTGCTTTCCTGAGAGGCACTTCCCTGCCGTATTAACACCTGAAGTCCCCACGCCAGCACAATTGTGAGCCCGATGATGGCGGCAGAAATAAGGTTGGAATCAATGGCACGGTTCAGGCTGCCCACATATGCATAGAGGATGGCTACAACTGCATGGCCTGCAAAAGAATATAACAGGAAGTTTTTCAGACTTATGGCTGTGGTGCCAGACACAAAAGATACAGATTCCGAAAGTACCGGTATGGCCTTAGAGAAGGCGATGGCCATACTGCCATATCGGGCAACAAAGCTATTGCCTTCTTCTACATCCTGCCTGCTAAAGAACCTGCTTAATAAATTGTTTGATCTTCGCCCCAGATAAAAACCAAGGCAGGAAGAAAAAAGACCTGATAACAGCGAAAGCATGGTACCATAAAAAACACCCAACACTTTTCCGTTCAAGATCATGATCATGCTCGAGGGTACAGGCAGTACGATATCAGACATCAGAAAGAAAAAGCTAAAAACACTGTAGACTGCAAGCGATGCCGGAGACTGCAGCAGATCAGAAATATACTGCTCAACATCTGCGAACATGATAAACAGGAAAACAACAAACAGACTGCTAAAGAAGAGTATGGATAAAAGCTTTTTCATAAGTGCAGGTGCTTTGTTTCAAAAGGCACTACAGCCAGCTTTTGGCGCTGGCTGCAGCTACTCTCTTTATTGAGCAACATGCAAACAGAAACAGTGTTGGCTACCAGCTTATATTTACCTGGAAATAAACATACCACCAGCCTTCATTTGATGATTTTTATTAGATCTTCCAGGGCATTATTTTTTTATCAAAGATTTACCTGTCTCTTCCGGAGAGATATTCTATATCAGACAGAAGCAAAAAATAAATCCATTTCAGCAGCCTGGCATCCACATTATCTTTGCACTTATAATCATAAATTTACTGATAAATTCGTTGAAATTATTTAAGGCAAAACCCCGAACAACTAAACACAATAGCGCGTTGAGGAGGCAAGTAATTGTGCAGATGATAAAAGACAAAGAATCTATTAGCTCTCCTGTGAAAAGGGGGCTGGAAGAACTGACCAAATTAAGGGAGCAGGCCCGCGAACAACAGGATGAACTGCGTAAACTTCAGACAGAACTTTTGCTGATTCTGGAGGAAAATGTGCTTGAGATGGAAAAGTACTTTGAGAAATCGGCAGAGGGCACTGTTACAGACCAGGAGCTGGAAACTTTAAGCGTACGGGTGCTGCTCAACAAGCACATGGCCCGTTATTACAAGCTTGCCTCCCAGCAACAGCAGCTCATCAAAGAAAAGACTACTTTATTGGGCAAAACAACATCAGGCAGAGAATAGGGCTATTCTCGCAATTCCAGGATTTTTATTTCAACACAAAGGTGGGTTGAGGACTTTCTCCTTTCTTAAAGCGTGTGTTCACTATTTTAAGATACCTGCTGTTAACCCCTTCAGGGGAAAAATTGTACTCTTGATATTTAGCGACAGAGGGGAAGACCAGAAGAACCAGAAGAACATGTTCCGGAGGGTGATCAGTCAAAAACCTCTCCCTTGTTAATTTCCATGTGCATCGATACAATAGCTGCGCAGAGTGCCTGTTGTTGCTGTTCAGTCAGGCTTGATACAGTTCCCACCACTTCTTCTTCACTGAAAAACTCTCCTTTTAGGCCCAGCTCTTTCAGCAACAGATCATACCTGGAGGTAAGGCTGCTGGAAGGAAAAACTCTTGTATTAACCTCATTAAGTGTTAAGGCCGCAAACACAAGCCGGTCTTTTAAAGGCTCGTTGCTGTTCAGGCATATAATGGCCCTGGATAACTGATTACTTATTACTAAATGACTCATCGGCTGTTTTCAATTCATTTTCATTAATACCTACCAACGTATTCGTGATTGAAACTAATATGTTACACTACATTCTGCCTGTAGAGACTTTTGCGCACAGCCAATCCGGAAGACTCAGTAAACAGCAAACGTTGTAAATCAAAAATAAGCCTATAACTTACTAGTCTACAGCTACTTAATTTTTTTAAACATTTTTTAATTTATATTTCTTCTTCAAGAATTCCTTCTGAAAGAATATAGAAGCCAATACGGAATTTGAACTGTAATCAGGAGAAGAACACCAATAATTAAATTTCTTTCCTTCCTTAATTTCCCTTTCTTTTGTCTCGTTATTGCGCATTCTCTTTCTGATGGTAAGATTTTTATCTGCCCCTGTATTCTTTCTTAGGATGATTAAATAGATTTTCATCCTTAAGTCTGCCGCATCTTAGCTGATGCCAGTCCTGCGGGAACCACGTTCCTGTCCGGAAATAAAAGCAAAGCCTGGCGATGGCACAGTAAGGTGCTATTCCTCCCCATGCATCAAACACCCCTCCCCCTTTTGAGTTAGTCTATGCATATTGGAAGGGCTGACAGAGCAGATATAACTTTTGCCATATACAGCTTCACTCAACCAATTTCTATTGATCTTTGTCTGTTTAAAAAGCGACTAAAGTCATATTTTTTCTCTTGATAAATAACGGACTTTGCGGACACTAAACCACCTTTAATTGTATGACCAAAGCCATTTTCATAGCCACTGCAGAACCCTATAGCGGTAAGTCTATTATTGCATTGGGCCTGGTAGATATGTTGCTGAGTAAAGCACAGAAAATAGGCTATTTCAAACCGATCATCAACCACGATCCTGCAGTTGCCAAGGACGTGCACATAGAAACCATCGTTAACCACTTTGGCCTTCAGGTAGCCTATGAAGATACCTATGCCTACACCCGTCCGCAGGCGCTTAGCCTTATTGAAGCGGGCAACCAGGGAGAGATTATTGATACTATACTGAATAAGTTTAAGCAGCTGGAGGAGGCCTACGATTTTACCGTGGTGGAGGGCAGCGACTTTCTGGGCGAGGGCACTGCCTTTGAATTTGATGCTAACGTATCGATCGCTAAAAACCTGGCTGCACCGGTGATTATTGTGGTTTCTGGTGAAAATAAAACCATCACACAGCTTACCACCACCATCCTTACCATCATGCGAAATTTCCAGTCGCGCGACATACAGGTATTGACGGTGGTGGCTAATAAGGTTCAGCCAGAGCAGGTAGATGAGGTACGCAATGAGCTGTTGCCACAGCTGAAGGGTCAGGTTACCCTGGCGGTGATTCCAGACCGCCCTGCCCTAAAAAGTCCTACTATTAAGGAAGTGCAGCAAATACTGGGTGCTAAGCTAATGTTTGGAGAACAACAGCTCTCCAACCAGGCCGATCATTTTATCATGGGTGCCATGCAGGTGCCTAACTTCCTCAATCATATTAAGCAAAACGTTCTCATCATCACCCCCGGCGACCGGAGCGATATCCTCATCAGCGCCCTGCAGGCCAGCCTTTCTGTTAATTATCCCAGGATATCCGGAATAGTACTCACCGGCGGTTTTGTACCTGACGAACCGGTGATCAGGCTCATCGAAGGTCTGCAATCCGTAGTTCCTATCTTATCGGTTAAGTCTGGCTCCTTCCAGACAGCCACTCAGATTGGCAACATTAAATCCAGGATTACCCCTGACAACAATAAAAAAATACAGCTGGCCATTTCTACCTTTAAAAAGTATGTAGATGTACCAGCCCTGGAGCAGCAGATTGTTACCTACAAGCCCGAAGGCATGACGCCCCATATGTTCCAGTACCAGCTGGTAAAGTGGGCAAAGAGCAAAAAGAAACATATTGTACTGCCCGAAGGTAACGACGAGCGAATCTTAAGAGCAGCTGCACGACTTATTGCTCAGGATATCGTTGACCTCACCCTGCTGGGAGATCCTGAAAAGATCATACCAGCCCTTAAGCAAATGGGCTTAAACCTGGATCCTGCGCGTATTCATATTGTAAATCCGCAGCAGTCGGAGCGTTATGATGAATATGTACAAACCCTTTACGAGCTGCGCAAAGATAAAAATGTAGCCCTGGAAATGGCCCGCGACCTGATGACGGATGTTTCCTACTTTGGTACCATGATGGTGTACAAGGGACATGCTGATGGCATGGTATCAGGAGCAGTGCACACCACTCAGCACACCATCAGGCCTGCCCTGCAGTTTGTAAAAACAAAGCCCGGTTTTTCTGTGGTGTCCTCCGTTTTCTTTATGTGCCTGCCCGACAGGGTTTCGGTTTTTGGAGATTGCGCTGTGAATCCCAACCCTACTGCAGAGCAGCTGGCCGAGATTGCTATCTCCTCTGCCGATAGCAGTCGCCGCTTTGGCATTGAGCCTAAAGTGGCCATGCTCTCCTATTCCTCCGGCTCTTCCGGCGAAGGGGCCGATGTGGAAAAGGTGCGCAGAGCTACTGAAATTGTAAAAGCCAAACGTCCAGACCTAAAGGTGGAAGGTCCCATTCAGTACGATGCTGCTGTAGATCCGCAGGTGGGCAGGCAGAAACTGCCTGATTCAGAAGTAGCGGGCCAGGCAAGCGTACTCATCTTCCCCGACCTGAACACCGGCAATAACACCTACAAAGCCGTTCAGCGCGAAACTGGCGCACTGGCCATCGGACCAATGTTGCAGGGCCTGAACAAACCTGTTAACGACCTTAGCCGCGGCTGCACGGTAGAAGACATCTTCAATACAGTTATCATCACCGCCATTCAAAGCCAGGAATAGTAGTGGGTATTGAGTAGTGGGTATTGAGCAGGCCTATAGTGGCCTTGTACCTATTACAGTACCCATTACTCAATACCATATACCCAATACCAATAATATGAACATATTCGTAGTAAACTCCGGCAGTAGCTCCATCAAATACCAGCTGTTTAAAATGCCCTCCCAGAAACCGGTTTGCAGTGGTCTGGTAGAGCGAATCGGGCTTGGTAATTCTGTGATCACGCATAAAATTATTACTGGCAACGAAGAAAGAGTGATTGAACGGACCCTCGACCTGGCCGATCACAGAGCTGGCCTGCAGGAAGTAGGTAACCTGCTGACACACCCGGAATTAGGGGTGATTAAAGACCCTGCAGAAATAGAGGTTGTTGGGCATAGGGTGGTGCACGGTGGCGAAACTTTTGCAGCCACCACCATCATTACCCAGGAGGTAAAGGATAAAATCAAGGGGCTTTTTGCCCTGGCTCCGCTGCATAATCCCTCTAATTACCTGGGCATTGAGGTGGCAGAACGTATCTTCTCAAAGGCAAAGCAGGTAGCAGTTTTCGATACGGCTTTTCACCAAAGCATGCCGCCACAGGCCTATCGTTACGCCATCCCCAATGAGCTATACACCAAACAGGGCATACGGGCTTATGGCTTCCATGGCACCAGCCATAAATATGTAGCGGCAAAAGCAGCAGAATACCTGAACAAACCAGAGGCTAAGCTTATCACCATACACTTGGGCAACGGCTGCAGCATAACAGCCGTAGACGGCGGTAAATCTGTAGATACCAGCATGGGCTTTGGACCCCTGAGCGGCCTTGTGATGGGTACCCGCTCCGGCGACATAGATCCTTCTGTGATCTTTCACCTCATGAACCAGGAGGGCTATAGCGCAGATGAGGTAAGTACGCTGCTGAACAGGCAAAGCGGTATGAAGGGACTTAGTGGTTACAGCGATATGCGTGATATTACCAAAGCCATCAACGAAGGCAGCACCGAAGCCGATGTAGCCTATGAGCTGTACGCCTACCGTATCAAGAAATACATAGGCGCCTATGCAGCCGTACTAAATGGCCTGGATGCCATTATATTTACTGCCGGTGTAGGTGAAAATGATGCTTTGGTTCGGGAGCGGGTATGTACGCAGCTCAATTTCCTGGGCATTCAGCTTGACAGGGAAAAGAATAAAGTACGTTCAAAAGAGCCCTGGGCAATTAATGAAGAAGGTGCTCCGGTAAAAATTCTGGTGATTCCCACCAATGAAGAGCTGGAAATCGCTAACCAGTGCTTTGAGCTGCTGGGAGCATAAAACTACAAACATATTTCAATCCGAGCTTAGTAATGCTGGATCAAAAAAACAGCTCTGGAGATAGTTCAGAGCTGTTTTTTTATTCATAAGGCCTTGTTTGCGAGCAATGCATTTCACGGATGCGAAACACACCTTCTTCAGGAGATTAAATGGAACCTGGGGTATTTACAATAAAGCTGTCAGAGATGGCTAGGTTGTGCTATTTAATACCCACCAGCTGAAAATCCGAGCCTGATTGTGAGGCCAGGGTTTGCAGGATCTGCTGACCACTGCTATTACAAAGCGGACACCTGTCTTGCAAAAACTGCTGAACAGAAAGTTGTGGGCTTAGCGCTGCTTCTGCAGGCACACATATGACCGGAACCAGCTCTGATAGCAGCATTACACCTGCTACTTTTCCCATAGAACCGCTTAGCTGCAAATTAGATCCCTGGATGCCCATTACCACCAGGTCTGCCTTAAGCCTTTGGGCAAACGCCGGTATTTCATCCATGGCAAAACCCGGCTTCAGCAGGCGGGTTACAGAAATTCCGAAAGCTGTATGCAGTTCGTGGGCCAGCAGGTCCAGCTGCTCCTGCGCGGATGCCTGCGGATCTTCGCTTGGCACTAGGGAATCAACTACTTCCGGGGCACCATTTTCCACACCTATGGGTATGGCCAATGGATAAAAGGCATGAAAAATGATCAGGCGGGCGCCGGTAAGACGGGCAAAGGCTGCCGCGTAATAGGCAGATACCTGTGCATTATGAGAAAAATCTGTGGGCACCAGTATATTTTTCATTATTTAAAAGATTTCCTGCGCTTCTACCTCTATCCCAGCAAACACCAATACAGAAGCGCCGTTTATTTTACTCTAGAACCACTAACTATCATACGCTGGAGTAGTAAAATTACACAGCCAGCCTATGGGATAAGATGATGTGCCGCACCCGAAAAAATGATTTATATCATAGACTTTCAGAGGTTAATAGCTTTGTTTTATAGATAACAGCAAGCTTTTAAACGGTCAGTTGTACATTGTCTAATCACTTAAGTATCTTTAAGCGTTGATCCTAAACAAAAACCCTTGGAAGAAAATAAATACACCCCTGACCAAGATCTGGAAAACAGATCGAGGCTGAAGGCAATTATCGATACTGCCATTGATGGCATTATCACCATAGATTACCAGGGCATTATTGAAACTGTTAACCCTGCGGCGGCACGCATCTTTGGCTACCAGCCAGAGGAGATCATTGGCCAGAACATAAGAATCCTGATGCCCGAGCCCGACCGCAGCCAGCACGATGGGTACATCGATAACTACCTGCGCACCGGGGAGGCCAAGATCATAGGCAAAGGCCGTGAGGTGCTGGGCAAAAGAAAAGATGGCACAGTTTTCCCTTTTCTGCTTAGCATCAGCGAGGTTCAGCTGCAGGACAAGCTTATCTTCACGGGTATTGTACACGACATCAGCAACCTGAAAAATGCCGAAGCAGCCCTGCTGGAGAGTGAAAACAAGATCAATTCCATTATACAGGCAGCCGTAGATGGCATCATTACCATAGATACCAGGGGTATTATTGAAATGGTAAACCCAGCTGCGGCTAAACAATTTGGTTATGCCCCGGCAGAAATTCTGGGTAAAAGCATTAACATACTGATGCCTGAGCCCGATAAAAGCAGGCACGACGGTTATATGCGGCACTACCACGAAACGGGCGAAAAACGCATTATTGGCATTGGCCGCGAGGTTACCGGCCTGCGCCGCGATGGCTCTACCTTTCCGCTGTACCTAAGTGTAAGTGAGGTGTTGCTGCAGGGTCGGAAGGTGTATACAGGCTTTATCCACGATATTACCCGCCAGAAACTAAGCGAAGAAAGGTTAAGGCGCTATGCTGCAGAGTTGGAGCGCAGTAACCGCGAATTACAGGACTTTGCCTACGTTTCATCACACGACCTGCAGGAACCCCTGCGGAAAATACAAGCCTTTGGCGACAGGCTTTTAAACAAGGAGTATGACAACCTAAGCGAGCAGGGAAAAGATTATGTAGACCGTATGCTGAATGCTGCCTCCCGCATGCAAACGCTTATAAACGACCTGCTATCTTTTTCAAGAGTAACTTCAAAAGCCAAGCCTTTTGTAAGAGTAAACCTGGATCATGTACTAACAGAAGTACTCTCCGACCTGGAGGTATCTATTGAGCAAACCGGTGCAGAAATAATCCGTACCCCCCTGCCCGAAATTGAGGCAGAGCCAACCCAGATGCGGCAGCTGTTCCAGAACCTGGTGAGCAATGCCATAAAATTCAGGAAAGAGGGCGAAAATCCCATCATCAGCATTTATGCAAAGAACCTGCAGCGTGTGGCACATTTAACAGCTACACCAGGCGATGAAGTAACAGAAATATATGTGGAAGACAACGGCATAGGCTTTAATGAAAAATACCTGGACCGTATCTTTAACATATTCCAGCGGCTGGAGGGCCAGAAATACGAGGGCTCCGGCGTAGGCTTGGCCATCTGCCGGAAAATAGCCATACGCCACGGGGGCGATATTACCGCACACAGCAAGCCGGGCGTAGGATCACGTTTTGTTGTTACCCTGGCCACAAAACAACCGCAGGAGTCTTAAATACAGATACTAACAATACTGAAATGCCAAACAAGCGACCCATCATTATACTAATAGCCGACGACGACGCCGAAGACCGCATGCTGATCCAGGAAGCCCTGGAGGAAAGCAGGCTTAAAAACACTATTCAGTTTGTAGAAAATGGCGAAGAGCTCATGGACTACCTCCACAACAAGGGCAAGTTCACCAACAAAGAGCAGCACCCCACGCCAGGCCTTATTCTGCTGGACCTGAACATGCCCAAAAAAGATGGCCGGGAAGCCCTGAAGGAAATAAAATCTGATGAGCACCTGCGCCTGATCCCTATTGTGGTGCTTACCACCTCAAAAGCCGAAGAAGACATAATCCGCACCTATGACCTTGGCGTTAGTTCCTTTATAACCAAGCCGGTAACATTTGCCGCACTGGTAGATGTGATGAAAACCGTAAGCAAATACTGGTTCCAGATTGTAGAATTACCGCCAAACCTGTAAGCCTGTAAGTAGCAGATCAATGGCAGAAAAAATAAGAGTATTGCTGATTGATGATGATGAAGATGATTACATCATCACCCGGGATATTATTAACGACATACCGGGCAGAAACTACCTGCTCGACTGGACAAGCTCTTTTAATGAAGCACTGAGGCTCATCAGGCAGCAGAATCACGATGTGTACCTGGTAGACTACCGGCTTGGTGCCCACGACGGGCTGGAGCTGATAACCCAGGCCATAGAAGAAGGCAGCACTGCCCCCTTTATATTACTTACCGGCCAGAGTGATCGGGAAACCGACGAAAAGGCCATGCGCATAGGTGCCCTCGATTACCTGGTAAAAGGCACCATTAACCCCTTTGAGCTGGAGCGCTCTATCCGCTACAGCATTGAGCATGCCAAGAGCCTGGCAGAAATACAGAAACTGAATACCGAACTGGAGCAAAGGGTAGAACAGCGCACCCAGGAGCTGGCAGAAGCCATACGCAAGCTGGAGCATACCAACCGCAGCCTCTACGAAGCCGAACAGGAAGTGCGCAAGGCCCTGAAAAAGGAAAAAGAGCTGCACGAACTAAAATCAAGGTTTGTAACCATTGCATCTCACGAGTTCCGTACCCCGCTTAGTACGGTTTTATCTTCCGTATCGCTGATTGGTAAATATACCTCTGGCGAAGATGATGAGAAAAGGCAAAAGCATGTAGACCGCATCAAATCTGCCGTAAATAACCTAACCAACATCCTGAATGATTTCCTTTCTATCAGCCGGATAGAAGAAGGCAAGATTTACAATGTACCCGCCACCTTTAACCTGAAGAACCTTGCCACCGAGGTAACCGATGAGCTGCAGGGCTTTTTAAAAAAGGGGCAGAAAATACACTACAGTCACGCAGGCGACAGTACAATCGTTAACCTGGACAAGCAGCTGATCAAGAACATCATGATCAATCTGCTTTCTAACGCCAGCAAGTACTCCGGCGAGGGTAAGGCTATCCATTTCAACACCGAAATCTCTGGCAAAATAACCAATATGGTAGTCAGGGATGAGGGAATAGGCATACCAGAGGCCGACAAGGTCCACCTGTTTACCCCTTTCTTCAGGGCACAAAACGTTACAAATATTCAGGGTACAGGCCTAGGATTAAACATTGTAAAAAAATATGTCGATATTATGAATGGCAGCTTACAATATGAAAGCAAGTTAGATGAGGGAACTACTTTTTCAGTTTCTATTCCAGAAAACGCATAGTCATGAAAAAAATACTCTTGATAGAAGATAACCTGGAGATCCGGGAGAACATAGCCGAAATTCTATCCCTGGCGAATTATGAGGTTGCCCAGGCGGAAAATGGCAAGGTTGGCGTTGAAATGGCTAAAGCTCAAAAGCCAGACCTGATCATTTGCGACATTATGATGCCCCAGCTCGATGGCTACGGGGTACTGCACCTGCTAAGTAAAAACCCCGATACCGCCGGCATCCCCTTTATATTCCTGACAGCAAAGTCTGAAAAAGAAGACTTTAGAAAAGGCATGAATCTGGGTGCCGATGATTACCTCATTAAACCTTTTGACGACCTGGAGCTGCTGGATGCCATTGAAATGCGCATGAAGAAGAACGAGATCCTGAAATCGGACTTCAACAAAAGCGCAGAGGGGTTCAAAAGCTTTTTACAGGAAGCCAAAGGACTGGAAAACCTCGACAACCTTATATCAAAAGATCAGAAAACCATTGTACTGAAGAAAAAGCAGTACCTTTTCTCTGAAGGCAGCTACCCCAATGCCCTGTATTTTCTGAACAAAGGCAGGATCAAGACCTCTAAAGCTAACGAAGAGGGCCGCGAGTACATCACCAACCTCTACAAGGCAGGAGATTTTCTGGGCTATATAGATCTGCTGGAGGAGCAGCGCTATCGTGAATCTGCAGTAGCGCTGGAGGAGTCTGAAGTAACCATTGTACCCCGGGAAGACTTCTTTACCCTGATTCATAACAACCGCGATGTTGCCAATAAATTTATCAAGATACTGTCGGACAACCTGGTAGAGAAAGAAGAACGCCTCTTAAAACTGGCTTACAACTCGGTGCGCAAGCGGGTGGCAGAAGCGCTGCTGTTTGTGGAGAACCAGTACAACAAGGATGAGAAAAAAGATGCAAAGCTATCGATCTCGCGCGAAGACCTGGCCAATATTGTAGGCGCTTCTTCAGAAACCGTTATCCGCACCCTGGCTGACCTGAAAGATGAAAAATTGATCGATATCAGCGGAGGTAAAATTACCATCATCAACCGCGATAAACTTGCCAGGCTAAGGGGCTAAAAAGTTAGTGAGCGTAATTTCCCAAAATTTATATTCTTACAAAGAGCAGCGCCATCTGGTAAACATCAGATGGCGCTGCTCTTTTAGCGGGTTTTGAAATAAACAGGATTTGTTTAGCGCAATGTGGCTGACACAACTCTTAGCAACAATGTATCCTGATAGCGATGAGATACAAAAAAGCCATCAAACGTGGTTCATGCGCAGCCAGTACATATCCAGCTGCTGTATGGCTGCTGAAAACTCATGATAGTCTATTGGCTTTACCAGGTAACTGTTGGCTCCCAGCTGATAAGACAGGTCTATATCCCGTCTTTCTGCGGAGGAGGTAAACATTACAACCGGAATAGACCTGGTAGCTGCCCCATTTTTTACATACTGCAGCAGGTCAAAACCGCTTGCCAGGGGCAGCTGAATATCCAGCACAATCAAGCATATATCTCTGATGTTCTCTTTTGTCGCCAGGTAATTTCTGGCATCCTCTGCTGTGGCAGCATGCTGCAGCAGTATGGAGCGGTCGTGTTTTAAAAGTGCTCTTTTAAAGAAATCAACACAGTATTCATCATCCTCAACCAAGAGAATTTCCATCTGATTATGCCTCCGCTATAGGTAAAGAAAAACAAAAAGTTGCGCCTGCACCTGTCTGGCCACTGGCCCATATTTTACCGGCATGTGCCTCAATAATACGTTTTGCTATGGCTAAACCGGCACCGGTGCCTTCAAAAGCTGTATCAGCATGCAAACGCTTAAAAACCTGAAACATCTCCTGGCTGTAGTCAGGATCAAATCCTATGCCATTATCTTTTATACAAAATACCTGGCGTTCACGCTCTCTCCTGTATGAGATGTTAATGATAGGTTTTTCCTGCCTGCCGGTAAATTTAATTGCGTTGCTGATGAGGTTTTCCCACACCTGTCGTAACAGTGCCGGATCGCCCCAAACAGGCTCCATTGTTTCTACCACTACCGCTGCGCCTGTTTTCAGGGATTTATCTGCCAGTACCTGCAGAATTAAGGCATGCATATCGAAATTGCGTTTATGTACAGCCTTCTTACCAAATTTAGCAAATTCCAACAAATCATGTATTAGCGTGCCCATCCTATTTGCGCTGAGCCTGATGATCTCCAGAAACTTCCGCCCCTCCTCATTAAGATTTTCAGCATACTCATCTTTCAAAATGCTGCTGTAGCCGCTGATTGTTCTTAAGGGTGCCCGCAGATCATGCGAAATAGAATAAGAAAAAGTGCCTAGCTCTGCATTTGCATTCTTCAGCTCATGGTTGGTCTGCTCCAGTTTCTGGTATGCTTCTTTAAGCCTCTGCTCTGCTACTCTGCGTTGGGAAATATCACGAATAGCCGCCACAAAAAACAGTTCTTCTCTATTTTGTATTGGATTAAAGTTTACTTCCACCGGAAACTCCCTGCCCTTGCTATCAACCCCCCATAAATCCTCTCCCAGTTCCAGCTTCTGAACGTCAGGATTTTTACTGTAAGCTTTCTGATAATTGGCAAAGAGGTGCTGGTAACGCTGTGGCAGCAGCAGGTTAATAGGCCTGCCAACCAATGCTTCTTTTGTGTAGCCAAAAAGCTTTTCAGCCTGCAGGTTTGCCAGTGAAATTCTGCCCTGCTGGTCTGCAATGATCATTGCATCCGGAGCAGATTCCAGCAGGGCCCGGAAGCGCTCTTCCTGTGCCTTCATTTCTGCCTGCGCTTCCTTTAAGAAAGTTATGTCGGCAACAGTACCAAAGAGGTGCCATTGGTTTGTAGCATCGTCATAAACTGGCTTTGCATTTACAAACAGATGCACCGGCTGATCTGCAAAATTAAGCCTGTACTCCAGCTGGTAGGGTGTTTTATGATGTATGGATTCCTGTATAACCTGCTGCACCCGGTTTCTATCTTCCGGGTGCAGGCGGGTCAGAAACTTCTCAAAAGTATAGGGTTCATCTGTTCTGATCCTGAAGATCCTGGCATACTCCTGCGTAAAGCTCACCTTATTTTCCTGTATATTCCATACAAAACTGCCCGTTCTGGAGATGGCCTGCGCCTCCAGCAACTGCTGCTCCCGGAGCTCCAGGGCCTGCCGGGCCTCAAGCAGGCTGCTTTCATTTTCAGAGAGCACCTGGTTTATGGTGAGCAACTCCTCATTGGAGGCACTCAGTTCATCATTGGCTTCCCTCAGTTTTTCCTGTAGTGCCTGTACATTTCCAACCTCAAGAGCAATGCGGCGAAGGGCAAATACCAGCAGCATCGCACTGGCAACAGAGGCTATCAGTACCACTGTTCTGTTTTTAGCTGCATAATACGCTGCTTCCTCCCTTACAGTATTAATATACTGTTCTTCACGCCTTTGCATACGATCCATCACCAGCAGCAGCTGGTCAAACAGGCGTTTACCCTGCACTACTTCCTGCATGGCCTGTTCTGAATGGCCCTCTTGTACAAGTGTTATGGAAGATCTGACGTAGGCAACCTTCTGTGCTGCAAGTTCCCCCAGCAGGTTAATATCGGCCTGCTGCCCGGGCTTATTCCTGAAATACTGCTCAAGTACCTCCAGTTGCTTAGGTAATTCTTTTTCAGCCTCATGAAAAGGGTTCAGAAATTCAGGCTGTGCAGTAATTACATAGCCCCTGTGCGAACGCTGCACATCTTTCAGCAGTAATTCTGTGTCTTTGAGGTGCAACAGCGCTCCTTGTGCTTCTCCTGTTTTTTTAAAAGCCCCAATGAGTTCCTCAGAAGTACTAAAGTCAAGCACATGTACCAGCGCTACTATAAACAAACCAAAAGCAAAGGCGCCAACTATTTTAGAGAATAAAAGCTCTTTTCCTGCCGCCATTCAATACTGCTTTTGAAACATTATTACCATAAAATCCATATACTTATAAGATGTGGGAGTCAAAATCAGGGGATGATGGAGCAGGATGTTAAGATATTATTAGTCGAGGATTATACCTACGACGCAGACCTTACCAGAAGGGCTCTAAAGGTAAATAATCTGGATGAAAACTTTCTTCATATCAGTGATGGCAAGGAAGCACTTGATTTTTTACTGGCCAAGGGCTCTTATGTACATCGGCAGCAGCACTCCAATCCCGACCTGATATTACTGGACCTTGATTTACCTAAGGTGCATGGCCTGCAGATCTTAAGGCAGTTACGGGCAAACAAGCGCACCATGCACGTGCCGGTGGTAGTTCTTACCATTTCGGCAGATGACCCCATGGTGAAAGATTGCTATGAACTGGGTGCCAATAGTTTTATTGTAAAGCCGGTAGATTCGGTTAAATTCCATAAGGCTATAAGCGAAATAGGAGCATACTGGCTGCAGCACAATAAAAACTATCCGGGAAGCCCCCCTGCTCAGTGAGTATACTCCCTGAGATAACAGTAGAAGGTAGTACCAAAATCGGGCATGCTATCAACTACAATGCGGCCTCCGTTTTTCTCAATCATGTTTTTTACAATGTGCAGGCCAATGCCTTTACCCTCCCCTTCTTTGGTTAGGCGGCTGAATGGCTTAAAGAGATCTTTACCCAGGCGCTTAAGATCCATTCCCTTGCCGTTGTCCTTGATCTTGAGCAGTACAGCACCCTCAGAAATTTCAGTGCTTAACGCCAGCTTTAGCTTTCGTTCCGGATCGTGATATTTAAGTGCATTGCTCAGCATATTACGAAAAATGCTCTCCAGAAATGCCTCTACATAGTTCAGCTCTGGCTGCTGACTGAAATCAATCAGGATTTGTGCTTCGGCCTCTTTTATCTGGCCCCTGAAATCAGAACTTATTCTGTTCCACACCTCTTCAAACTCCAGCTTTTTGGCTACGGTATTGCTGCTGTGCTGAGCCTCTATTACCTCTACCAACCCAATGAGGGTATGGTCTAACTTGCTCACCGATTTATTCAGCTCCTTTATGGTACGCTCTTTATCGGTAGTCTTTCCAAAAATATCCAGTAGCATTTTTAAATTGGCCACCGGACTCCGCAGGTCATGTGCCGCAGTGTATACAAAATTATCGAGGTACTGGTTAATGCGAATCAGCTCCCCTTCTTTGTACTCCAGTTCGGCTATTTTTTCCTGTAGCTGCTGTTCGTACTTGATTAGTTCGGTGATGTTGCGTGAGATTACCAGTACATTTTCAACCTTTTCGCCCCATTTATCCAGCTCAGGCGCCAGCACCACGTGGTAATACTGCCTGTTGGCTTCAATGGCCGATTCCGTAGTATAGGCTACCTTTTCACCAGTACGCAGCACCCTTAGCATGTTCTCTATCCAGTTTTTATCCTGGGTAGCTTCTATGGCAATGTCTTCGGCATGCTTTCCCACCCAGTAATCGGCAGAGAGGCCCGTATCTCTGAAAAAGGCATCGCTGATGTACATCAGGTTTAAATTACGGTCGTAGCGGGCTACCACATCGGGCAAATGCGTCATAAGGGAGCGCCAGCTGCTTTCGGCCCTTTCCAGCTCATTGGCTTTGTCCTTCAGCTCATCGTTAAGGTGTAAGATCTGGTCCTGAACTTTTTTGAGGTTGCTGATATCCACCAGCAGCAGCACTACACCCCCTACTTTATTATCTTCTGTTTTGTAGGGCAAAATGCGCATCAGGTAGGTAATGCCGCTGTTTAAGTCCAGCACCTCCTTTTCCAGGGGCACCAGCCTTTCCAGCACCTTTTGTGCATCCTGCTCAAAAGCAGAATAATTAAAGTTATTAGTAAAGTCTTTCAGGAAACGGCCGCTGTCGGCCTCCTGTATGTTGAACAATTCTTTGGTAAGGGGGGTAAACTTTCGGATACGCAGGCGCTCATCAAGAAAGATTACCCCTATTTCTGCCGCATTAATCAGGTTACTGAGGTCGTTATGGGTTTCGCGCAGGGTGAGCAAGCCTTCATTTAGCTCACTGTTAAGGGTAGAGAGCTCCTCATTGGCCGACTGCAGCTCCTCGTTCATGCTCTGTAGCTCCTCGTTAGCAGAGAGTAGTTCTTCATTGGCTGTTTGAAGCTTCTCATTGGTAAACTCCAGCTCTTCGGAGGTTTGCTGCAGTTCCAGCCTTGCAAAATTAAGCTCACGCTCCAGTTCCTCAAGCTCAGTGTGTGCCGAGGCAGCTTCGCCATCCGCCTGTTCATCAGCAGCAGTTTTTGCCAGTGATACTGTAGAAAGCTGAGTATGCTGAAAAAACTGTACCAGGATCAGTGTTTGTTTGCTTCCCGACTCTTTCACCTTCTGAAACCTTAGGTTAAGGAGTTTCTGCTCGTCATCCCTATTGATAAGCACATCAGAGAACAGAACCTCGCCGGCATCTTTATCCAGCTTGCGCAGGCCGCTTCTGAATATAACCTTCAGCGTATCGTCCAGCAGGCTAAGTACCTGCAGGCTTGGCTGTTTGCCCCTGAATTTAATATAATCATCTACTTTCCCCTGCGTATACACCACCTCATGGTCGGCATTAAGGAATATGGTGGGTGGCAGGTGCTCCCTCAATACCTTTTCGTAGAATTCAGGTTGATGGGCATCGTGATCTGCCTGGTTTTTCCGTTTCATAGAAACAACTGAGGTTGTAGGAGACGAGTAGTCGAGATATCCTGAAATATAGCTAAACTTCTCCTGCTTCGCATTATTAATGTAGATCTTCCACTTCTTATTAAGCGGCTCAAAAAACTTCTTGAAGGTGCCGCTGGATTCGTTTGATCCTAAAAACAACACTCCCCCCGGCTTAAGAGAGAAGTGAAACTTCATGAACAGCTTTTTCTGGGCTGACGACTTCAGGTAAATAAGCACATTGCGGCAGGAAAGCAGGTCAATATGAATAAAAGGCGGGTTCTTCAGCAGGTTATGCTGGGTAAACACCAGCCTCTTACGCACCTCTTTACGCACATAATACCAGCCGCCCTGTTCAAAAAAGTAACGGTCGGCCTGCTCCGGGTTTAAAAAGCGGGGCAGGGTAGGGTATTTACCTTCGGTAGCTATTCTAAGCGCCTCTTCGTTTACATCTGATGCAAAAACAGTAAAGGTATTTTGCAGCCTGTGTTGCAGCAGGTATTCGTTCAGCAACATTGCCATGGTGTAGGCCTCTTCGCCTGTAGAGCAGCCGGCACACCAGATACGCAGGTGGTCCTTAGCCGAACGCTCTTTCAGCAAATACGGGAATACCTCTTCCATCACAGACTCAAAAGCTTCGCTGTCGCGGAAAAATTCTGTAAAACCAATGAGCAGGCTCTGTCTCAACCGGTGTACTTCTTCAGGCGTATGCTGTAACAGCCGCAGGTAGTGCTCCGGGTCAGCTAACTGCAACTCTCCCATCCGTTTGTTAATTCTCCGGTACAGGGTGTTGGGTTTGTACTCCCTCAGGTCAAGCGCTGTACTGGTACTTAAAAAATGAATAATGCCATCCAGCTCATGCACTTCATCTGGCTGCGGCTCTTCAGGCGTTTGCTCCGCCTGCTCATCTACCAAATGCTGTTCCGGCAGTTGCTTTTTACCGCCATGGCGATAGGCGTACTGCATAATCCATTTTCCCAGCTCCGCTACTGGAGCGGTAAAAGTTGCAACACCGGTTTCCAAAGCTGCGGTGGGCATACCATCTACTCCTGCCTCCTCTGGCTGCTGCACCAGTACCTGCCCCCCCTTTTCTCTGATGGCCTTTATGCCAAAAGAGCCATCGGTGCCAGCACCTGAAAGCAGTACTGCAATAGCCCTTGGTCCGCAGCTTTCTGCCAGCGAACCAAAGAAATAATCGATAGGATAAAGTTTTCGCCGTTTTCCCTTGGTTTTGGTAACCTGAAATCGGTTATTACGTATTTCCAGTTTATGACTCTCTGTTAATACATAAAGGTTACCCGGTTCTACTTCCAGGCCATCTTCTATGGCCAGTATCGGATAATCTGTATACTTTTCCAGGAGTTTATCTGAAACACTCTTATGCTGCGGGGCCAGGTGGCGTATTAATATAAGAGCCAGTTGCGGATCTACTGGCAAATGAGAAATAAAGGACTCAAACGCTACAAGCCCTCCGGCTGAGGCGCCAATTCCGACTACATAAAAATTGTCTGGCATTATAATTTAAAGGTAACAGATTTTTACAGCCTTTTGGTGTGTGGGTGTTTTACTTTTCATGTGCTTAAGCTGTAATAACTACTATCTCTGCTATACATAATTAGTATGATCAAGAATCTGCTTTTGATCGATGATGACCTTATTTACTCCTTTGTTTTTCCTGAATTAGTAAGGCAGAGTGGTAAAGTTGAGCATTTTCATATTGAAAATGATGGCCTTAGCGGATTGAAGTACCTGGAGTCGTGCAAGGAGTACCCAAACCTGATCCTGCTGGATTTAAAAATGCCTGTTCTGGATGGTTTTGGCTTCCTGGAAGAGTATGGCCTGCATTTTGCCGATAAGCTGAAAGACACTGTGCTTGTGGTCATGACCAGCTCCATCCGGCAGAAAGACCGCGAAGAAGTAATGCGCCATCCCTTTGTCAGTGATTTTTTAAGCAAGCCAGTTACAGAATCGCTGCTCGACCAGATCTCTGAAAAATATTTTGTAAGCTAAGAGCCTAATCCCCTTGTTTAGCAGCAAATAGCTAAAAGCATAAACGCTGCTGTGCGCCTGCCTGAAACCAGCATATGCAGTTCTTATCCCTGCCGTGCTCCCTGCCCAACCAATATCCATGCTGAAACCGGAATATTTACGATGCCTGCCAGGTTCAGTCAGCAAAACAACTGAATAACAGCCCTCAACAGATGATAGTTTTATATTGCCCCGCCAGGACTAAAAAAACCATTCATAAAATTAATATAGTGAATTTGAGTAAATTTCAGGAACTGCTACTATTTACAAAAAGCCGGGCTAAGGCCTTTAACCCCAATTAACCAACACAGCACCCAATGATCCGTAACTTATTTTTTTATGATATTAATCCATCTACTTAAACTGGTGCCGGCTGTAGTGCTGCTTACAGTGCTCTCTTATCCGGCCCCGGCACAACAGAAGCCCATTGGTGTTTTTAGCGGCAGCTCAGATGTTGGCAACGTAAAAAATCCCGGCACTGCCACCTATAATCCAAATAACCAGCAGTACGAAATAGCAGGCTCGGGCTATAACATCTGGTTCGACCATGATGAATTTCATTACCTCTGGAAGCGCATAAAGGGTGACTTTATTCTTTACACCCGTGCCACCTTTGTGGGAGAGGGTGTAGATCCGCACCGCAAAGTGGGCTGGATGGTGCGTAAAAGTCTGGAAGGCAATTCACCGCATGTGAATGCAGTGGTGCATGGCGATGGCCTTACTTCGCTCCAATACCGCGAAACAGCAGGTGCCGAAACGAAAGAAAAGCGCTCCGAAATAACCAGTGCAGACGTGATACAGCTGGAGCGCAAAGGCAATACCTACACCATGCGTGTGGCTAAATTTGGAGAACCCTTTGTTACCGAAGAGGTCTCTACGCTGGAGCTGGGAGAAGAGGTGTATGTAGGCCTGTTTGTAAACTCACACAATCCGGAGGTAACAGAGCGTGGCATTTTCAAGGATGTGCGTATCTCTGTACCCGCACCAGACGGCCTTGTGCAGTACCGCGATTACCTTGGCAGTAACCTGGAGATACTGGATGTTTTTACCGGCGATCGTGAAATTATTTACAGCGCACCAAATTCAATTCAGGCACCGAACTGGACGCCTGATGGAAAAACGCTCATCTACAACAGCGATGGCCTGATGTATACTTTTGACCTGGCCACCCGAAAACCAAAAGTGCTTAATACAGGCGAGGTTAAAAACAACAACAACGACCATGTTCTTTCCTTCGATGGTAAAATGCTGGGGCTTAGCAGTGGCGTGGAGAAACTTGGAGGTTCCATTATATACACCGTTCCTGTAAGCGGTGGCATACCAAAACAAATTACCCCAAGAGGGCCCTCCTATCTGCACGGTTGGTCTCCAGATGGCAAAAGCCTTATCTACACCGCCGAGCGAAATGGCGAATATGATATTTACAGGATACCGGCAAAGGGTGGCAAAGAAGTCAGGCTAACCACCGCCAAGGGCCTTGACGATGGCTCCGAGTACACCCCCGACGGCAGGTATATCTACTTCAACGCTAACCGCGGCGGCACCATGCAGATCTGGCGCATGAAAGCCGATGGCAGCGAGCAGCAAGCTGTAACCAACAGCAACTTCCACGACTGGTTTCCGCACGTTTCTCCTGATGGCAACTGGCTTGTGTTTCTATCGTTTCTGAAAGAAGAAGTTGAAGCCGGAGATCACCCTTTCTATAAGCATGTATACCTGCGGATGATACCCCTTAAAGAAGGATTACCCACTGGCGAAGATCCTAAAGTGATTGCCTATTTATATGGCGGGCAAGGCACCATCAACACCCCCTCCTGGTCGCCCGACAGCAAAAAAATAGCATTTATCAGTAACAGCGATATGAGCGCGGATAGAGTGGAGTGATTTAGACCTGTGCTGGTGTTCCTGCTATCTACCATGTATATAAAAATACCCCTGACTTACATCCGGGGTATTTATAATTGAGCTGCTAAATAAACTACTCTCTAGAATAAACTACTCTCTAGATATCAGAATAATCCGCAGCACGGAGCAGGTAAATATCCGCCCGTTTAAAATTACCTTCATACCGGGGATCGCTGCTCAACTTTTTCCAGGCCGGATCATCGCCAAATGTTTTCCACTTAGCATCGCGCTCCTGCATGTTTTCAAAAGAGGTCATGTACATCAGGCCTGGCATTAGGGTACCGGCCAGTACACGACCGTAAAATACAGCATTAAAGCCCAGCCTGTCAAAAATCTGAATTTCTCCGTTGTTGAACATGGCAACCTTGTTCTGGTGCAGTTTTTCAGTGGCAGCCTCGTAATTGCGAAGCTCGTAAATCCGCTGTTCCTTATCTGATTTCAACTTAGGCACCTCCACACCAGGCATCCCGGTAAAAGCCTCCATCAGCACAGATTCAAAACCAAGGTAGGGCGCGTTTTTCGGGCCTGCCTCTAAATAATCTTTACCTGCTGCAGTGTACTGTTTGTCTTTTGTAAGTATTTCATCCAGCTTAAAGAATTGTTCAGACTTGCTGAAGGGAATGAAAACATATACCAGCTGCACAGAATCAGGGGCGCTGGTGGTTGTATTTTCAACTGGTTTGAATACCCCTACTTTGTTGATACCGGCTCTATGCAGGGCCGGCAGGTATGCCTCCTGCAAATACTTATCAAGGCGGGCCTCCTGCTCATCACTGTTGAGGTGATAAATTTTAAGCTGGTAAAAAGAAGGCTTTGCCGACTGGCCAAAAGCTGGCATAACACTGCCTGCTATAAGCAAGAAGAGGCAGAATAAAATAAAAACAGGTTTCTTAAGGTTCGTATCCATACCGAAAATTAGAAGTACAAAAAGCCTAATTTACAGTAGTGGCCGCTGATTCCATAACTGTTTTTTTTATTTTGATTTGAACATGGCTGCCGCTCGCAGCATGCAGTAGCACAAGCACCAGAAACTACACAAGCTTTTTCAGGGCCATGGCATACCCAAAATGCAAACTTTCATGCAGGGCATTATAAGCAACAGCCTCTTCGATAGATATAAGCACAAGCCCAAAGTTGGTGGGGTATTCACCAAAAGTCTGGAATATGCCTGCTTTCAGATCCTCTTCCAGCTGATCTGCAGTGGAAACAGCATAGGCCTTCAGCAGCTCCAGCTCCTCCTCGCCTACCCTTCCCTCAGGTTTACTTCCCTTCCGGTAACGGCTGATCAACCCTGGATCGAGCTTCATTTGCAGTCTGCTTAGGTGGTAACAGAGTATTTGCTGCGAAACCAGGATATGCCCGAAATTCCAGACGATGTTATTGTTGAACCCATCCTGCACCTTGTTGAGCCTGTCGGGCGAGAGCCCTTCCATGAGCTTTAAAAAATTGGCTCTTGTTTTGCGGATCAGGTGTAGCTGTAAATCCATTGTTGATAAAGTTAAGTGTCGCAAAAAAAACTAAAAAGCATAGCTAACGCAGCCTGCGGAAGCATTTTAAAGATGCTGCTTTTTTATGATACTGCTAGCGCCGAAATCAGAAAAAAGAAAAGCGGCAACCCCCCTTAAGGTGTTGCCGCTTTTGCTCTTCTGGGTATTTCCTAACCTACAGACACAGAAATTAATTAGCTATTTAACTTTTCAGAAAAGACATTGCCAAAGCGATCAGTCACCTCTACCACCACCTGTTTTGCAGCACTATCGGTTTTAAAGAAAAACATATGATCACTTAGCTGTGGCTCTACCCATTTTCGCAGGGCGGGCAGCTCTGACCCGCTATGAAGCTCTACGCTCAGGGGATCATGGGCTACAATGCGCTGCATTTCTCCTTTGCGGATCCCGTCTTCATACCAATGCACCTTCCAGTTAGGATCCCAGTTCCAGACATTAACAGAGCGTAAATCCGGCTGGTCCGGAAGAGCGCCTTTGCTGTAAGTTCTGAACTGATGATCCTGGTGCAGGCCTGTGGATTTGTAGCGCCAGCTTAGGGATGATCCGTTTACCTCGTACACTCCATAACCGCTGGGGGTACCATCGTAACAGATGGGACCACTCCACCAGGCGCCGCACACCGTGCCATGGTTGTGCTCAAAGACCTTGCCCTGCACAGTATTATCGTTAAAATGAGTGTGCCCCGACATGATATGAGCAGTGAAAGGACTTAGCAGCTCATACAGTTTCTCCCGGTTGCTTACGGTGCCACCCAGCTGGTTCCGGTCGGGGTAACGTTTAACGGCACCCGTAATAAGCGGAATATGCACTGAAACAATTACCATGCTGCCCGGGGCAACAAACTTCAGATCCTGCTCCAGCCATGCCAGCTGTTCTTCGGTAATATAACCTACATAGGTCTTATTTTTTCCCAGACTAAAAACATCATCCAGCACTACATAATGCACCTCTCCCCTGTTAAAGGAGTAATAGGTGGGGCCGTAGTGTGTGTTGAAAGTATTGGCCGTTAGCTCATCGCTGCGCACGTCCAGGTCCATATCGTGGTTGCCTATTACCTGAAAGAAAGGTACGCCCGTTTTCAGCACGGCTTCATTATAATCTTTCAGGAGGTGCAGCTGATCAAAGACAAGGTCGCCGCAGCCTATGCCAAAGGTGTTAGGATCGCCCAGTGTCTGAACAGTCTGGTATACATCCGGTGCCGCAACGGTAAGCAGCTGGTTTGCCTCGTACTCATTCTGTATCTGTGTATCGGCCAGCACCAGAAAATGGTGCTTTTCATCAGAGTTCTCCAGCGGTGTTAGCTCAAAGGGCAGGCTTACTTCTTTTTTCTGAGTATCGAGCTTTTTGAAAAAAGCCGCAGAGCCATTTGCCTGCACTGGTATACTATAGCCAGAAGGCACACTCATGTACACATAAGCGCGCTGGTTGCTACTAATAAAGCTGTAGTAGCCCTGTTGGTCGGTTTGTACTACGGAGAGCCCATCGGTTATTACCACATTGGGTATGCCTTTGCCCCTGGCAGTAACCCGGCCTTTTACACGAATGGCTTTGAAAGGCTGATGCAGCAGGGGTACTGCCGCTGATAAGTCGCCATGCATCAGGCCCAGGGTGCTTAGGCCCGCACCCAGCAGGCCCAGCTGTTTGAGAAAATATCTACGGTTTTGCATGCTAAAGGAGAGAAACAGGTAATAAATAAGGAGGAAGAAGCGCAGATTTCACTAAAAAGATTGCTTGAGCAGCCGCCGCAAACTACTGCTGTGCTTTAACATTCGTCTGCTCACGCAGCCAGCCGGGCCTGTCGGTGGTAATGCCTTTTACACCCAGCACTGCCAGTTCCTTTGCAGTTTTTGGATCGTTTACTGTGTATACATATACCTCCAGCCCCTGCTCCTGCATTTTTTGCATAAAGCCTTTATTCACCAGTTTGTAATGAACATCCAGTCCATTGAGTTTGCTTTCTTTAGCGATTTGGGTGGCCTGCTCCAGGGAGTAATCCTTGTAGTTGTGCAGTAGCCAGTAAGCAGGTATTTCAGGCATTTGCTGCTTGGCCTGCACAATGGCATCTTTGCTGAAGCTGATAAAAATGAGCCTGTCTTTGATACCTCTCTCCTCTACCACCTGCTGCAGGTAGGGCAGCGATTCCGGCCCTGTCTTTATTTCGATCACAAGCTTTTTATCTGCGGGCACCAGCGCCAGCACTTCCTGCAGCAGGGGTATTTTTTCTCCCTTATACTTTTGGTCTTTCCAGCTGCCTACCTCCAGCTTTCGCAGCTCTTCCGAGGGTGTATCTTTCACCACCAGGTTTTTACCTCCTGCTGTGCGGCGGGTATCCTTATCGTGGATTACCATCAGCTGATTGTCTTTGGAGAGATGGATGTCGATCTCCACTGCTTCGGCACCCTGCGCGTAGCCCTGCTTTACAGAGGCAAGCGTATTTTCTGGTGCCAGATATGAGGCGCCGCGGTGGGCAATAATTTCCTGTGCCTGCGTGGTCATGCTCAACAGTACATTAGCTGTAAACATAACAGCAAACGGGATACTTGTTCTTTTCATAAATTAACAGTTTTACAAAGTGAAGAAAAGGGGGAAGCACTACCTCCCCCTTTTATCTATAAACCAACCAACCAGTATTATTCTTTTTCCCACCAGACTTTGGTGTTAATATTATCTGTACCCATAGATTCCAGGGCTTTCTGATAGTTGGTGCTGTTGTTGGTTTGAACCGTTGTTGGGTAACGGAAACGAACCGGCATTATGCCACCATTCATCATGCTGCTCTCTTTGGGCAGTACCGGAAAGCCTGTTCTGCGGTACTCAAACCACTGCTGATAATCGTTAAAGTAAAGGGCATAGTATTTCTGCAGCATAATCCGCTCCAGGGTGCCATCATATAAAGTGGCTTCATTTTCAAAATAAGTTTCCGGCACACTGGCTCCCCATTGTGCTATGGCTGCTTTTACCCCCTGCTCATAGTGCTGTCGGGCATCTGCCTCTATCACTCCTTTTTGCGCCAGCTCTGCCTTTACGAACTCCACCTCGGCGTAGGTCATGATCACAGAAACCATTGGAGCCGTAACCAGGGCAATATTAACATTGGATGGCAGGTAATCGAACTGCGAATCGCTGCCATCATAACCACTGGGAATACCTTTGTATCCAATGGTGGTGGTACCATCCAGCGACCGAGCCCTGGTTGCAAACAGGGGCAGGCGCGGGTCTTCAAAAGCATTAAGGTTATCCACAAAGAACTTAGAAACAGAACGGAAAGTGGTAAAGTCAATAGCCCGGCCCCAGGGCGATACATTTGGCGCAACGCCAGTGATCTCCAGAATTGCCGCATCTTCATTACTGCTAAATACAGGGTAAGTAGCAGGATCGCTGATGATCCTGGCCAGCTCTGCATGGGCATTCATCTCGGCCCTTTTCGACACCCTCAGCAACAACCTTAACCTAAGGGAATTGCAGAATTTTTGCCAGTTCTCTACTTTATTGGCATACAGGATATCAGTACCATAGATCATGGGCTTAGAAGCATCAAACAGGTTGTTGGCAGTTTCCAGATCCTGAAGAATGGTGGTATATACCTCCCGCTGGGTGTTGAAGGCCGGCTGGAAAACCTTTTCATCGCCGCGGCTGGCTTCCTCCATGGGCACATCACCAAAACAATCTGTAAGGAGCGAGTAAGTCCAGGCATTGAGGGTAAGGGCAATTGCCTCGTAATTGGGATCTGCGGTCGCTACGGCAGCCGCGCGCATTTCCTTAATGTTGGCCAGCCAGCGGTAGTAGGTATTCCAGGTAGAGTTGCCAGCGCTTTCACTCACATCGTAGCGATGCACCCCACCCGATGCACTTGGGTAAGGCAGCGCCACCTGCATGATATCGAAGGTAAAGCCATCGCTGCGGCGGGTGTTAAAGCTGGCCATTTCATAGATGATAGGGTTGAGCAGTGTACCCGGGCTGATCTTGTCGATCCTGTTAGGATCCGTATTGATTTCTTCAAACTCATCGGTACAGGCAAAGCAGAAGATGCACAGAGAGAGAATAAAGAGAGAGAATTTATTTAGGCTTGTCATGATCTTGAATATTTAGGATAAAACAGAAGTTGCTGTGCTGCGTATGGCTTGTATCGCAGCTGGTTTTTCCGTTTGCTTAAAAAGTGAGAGATATATTTGCGCCAAAGGTTCTGGGGGTTGGCAGCTGTCCCATTTCTACGCCCGGCAATATAGTGGAGCCGTTGAGGGCTGCCGTTTCGGGATCAAAAATCGGGAACTTGGTGATCATGGCCAGATCGCGGCCATAGAGCGCTACACTTGCCCGGCTAATGCCGACCCTGGAGAGTAAGTTTACAGGTATGTTGTACTCCAGGCGCACCTCACGAAGCTTAATGAAAGAAGCATCGAAAGAATTAGCCTCTACGTTCGCGCGACGGTAGTATTCGCCATAATAAGCCGGCAGCAGTACCTGGGTAGTATTGGGTGAGTAGCTGCCGTTTTCATTCTGCACCACACCTTCGCCAATAATAAAGCTTTCTTCCCGGCCGCGCAGCGTGTGGGTTAGCTTACCTTGTTCCGACATTTTATGATGTGTTTGCGAATAGATGGTACCACCATACTGCCCGTCGAGCAGCACACTCAGGCGCAGGTTTTTATAGGAGAATTCGTTCATAAAGCCCCCCTTCCAGTCGGCGTAGGCATTGCCAATGTACTGGATTTCGTCCGGGCGCTCAGGCAAACCATCCTGGTTGTACACAATCTGTCCTTCGGGGCTGCGTACAAAACCAAAGCCGTAAATATCGCCCGTACTGCCTCCAACACGGGCCTGGATGGTGGCATTGCCGCCGTAGCCGATGTCCTGCTTGCCATCCATGCCTTCGGCTAGCTCCAGCACTTTGTTATCGTTCTTAGACCAGGTAATGGTGGTGTTCCATTTAAGTTGAGTGCCGTTCAGGGGTCTGCCGTTCAGCATCAGCTCTACACCCTGGTTGCGTACGTTACCGGAGTTTAGCACTGCACTGCTGTAACCGGTGGTGGGGTCTAGTGGTACCTCCAGAATCTGGTTGCGGGTAAAACTCCTGTACACGGTTACATCAAAACCTATGCGGCGGTTAAACATAATGTATTCAAGACCTGCCTCGTAGCTGCTGGTGATCTCAGGCTTGAAGCCTGTGTTATGCAGCAGGGTTGGCATAGAGCCCGATCCGGGAAACTCGCTTTGTCCGTAATACTTTCTTGTTTTATAAGGATCAGTGTCGTTACCCACCTGGGCTGCCGATAATCGCAGCTTGGCAAAGGAGATCTGTCTTGGCAGGCTAAACAGCTCATTCAGAATAAAACTGGAGCTTACTGATGGATAAAAGAAGGAGTTGTTCTGCACAGGCAGGGTGCTCGACCAGTCGTTACGCCCGGTTACATCCACAAAAATCTTCTCATCAAAAGAAAGTGAAGCCAGTGCGTATACACTGTTTACCCTTTTGTTGATGCTGCTGGTGCTCATCATGGGGTTGTTGATGCCGTTAGAGAGCTTGTACACCCCGGGAATCACCAGTCCCTCCACCTGTCCGCTCACCAGGCGGTAGCGGCTGTTCATGGCATTGGCACCCACAGAGGCACTTAGGTTAAACCTGCTGCCAAGGCTTTCTTTGTAGGTTAGCAGGGCATCGGTGTTGATCTCGTAAGCAGAAATATCCTGCTGCTTAAAGAAGCCTTTCTGAAAGTTGGCTGTGCTGTAGGGACGTTGCTGCTCGCGTTGCTCCTGGCTCATGGCAATACCGGAACGAACCATTACCTCCAGCTTTGGTGAGATTTCGTAGGTAGCCGAAATGTTACCAACCGTGCTGTGGTTGTTTACAGCATTGGTCATTTCGTAGGCAATCAGGTAAGGGTTATCGATAAAACCGCTGAAGGGGTGCAGCTGCTCTATTTGCTCCTGCCCCTGTTTCCAGCGGCCCTCGTAGGCAGCCAGCGGTATGCTGGGGTTCTGGAAGATCATGAAATAGGCAATAGACTGGTTGTTGTAACCGGTAGCAGGCAGGTTATCGCTCTTCTTATTGGTGTAATTTATTTTAGAAGTAAGCCTGATGCGATCAGAAATTTTAGAATTAACACTTAAAGCGGCTGCAATGCGGTCAAAGCCAGTATTTGGCATAATCCACTCATTGGTGGTGTAGGTAAGGGAGGCCCGGGCCGAAGAATGTTCGTTGGCACCCTCAAGGGCAATATTGTTGCTAATGGTAGAGCCTGTTCTCCAGAAGCCTTTGATGTTATCTTCGTAAGGCCTCCACAACACCCGCTCTGCCGACTGCCCTTCCGTGGCAGGATCGTATTGATAATAATACTGTCCCTCGAATTTCGGCCCGTATGCACTGCTGGTACCGCCGGTGCTGGCACCATCTTCAGAAGCGCCATAGGAGTAATACAATTCGCCATCCTTGTTAAAGGCCCTGCCGGTGCCCTGCCCGTACTCGTACTGATAATCGGGCCATTTGAGCACATCGTTAAAGCTGATGTTAGAGTTAATGGATACGCCCAGCCCCTTGCCTTTTCTGGAGCCTGATTTGGTGGTGATGATAAGCGCACCATTCGCCGCACGGCTGCCGTAGAGGGCTGTGGCGCTGGCACCTTTCAGCACGGTTATGCTCTCAATATCATCCGGATTGATGTCTGCAATGCCGTTACCAAAGTCTACCGGCACATCGTTACCCGAACCGGCACCATAAGCATTACCCACACCTGAGCTGGTAAGCCCGCTGTTCATGGGCACACCATCCAGTACAATCAGTGCATTGTTGCCATTGGGGTTAAGGGAGTTATCGCCTCGTAGTGAAACCCTTAAAGAGTTTACCGGACCCGAGCCGGTGGAGATCATGTTGAGGCCGGCTACTTTACCCGAAAGTGCACTAACAAAGTTATTGGGGCGTGTTTCGCTGATTTGCCTGCTGTCGATGGTCTGGGTGGCGTAGCCCAGTGCTTTTTCTTCGCGTTTAATACCCAGGGCAGTAACTACTACTTCTTCCAGAATCTCGTTATCTTCTTTAAGTGTTACGTTGATGGTAGTGTTGTTTGCATAGGGCACCTCCTGCTTTACAAAGCCCACAAAACTAAAAACCAGTGTATCGGCATTGGTAAGCACCCCAGGAACCGCAAGATTATAGGCACCATCTGCATTGGTAACTGTGCCGGTGGCAGTACCTTTTAAAAGAACGGTAACCCCGGGCAGTGGCAGACTTTCCGCATCTGTTACTACACCTTTGATCTGCTGAGTTTGTGCAAAAGCACTGCAGATGCTTATTAAGAGCGCAAGTACAAGGGCTGAAAAATGCCTTGTTGAAGTTGTAAAAGTTTTAAGCTCCATATCTTTCCTGAACTTTGTTTTAGTTGCTGCAAAGAAAGAGCGGGCTTGTTAGCTAATGATGAAGCGGATTTTGAGGATAGGTTACCATTTCAAGGGGTAACAAAGGCTATTTTTAAACTATCATGATGTTTTTGTTAAGCTGGCGAGGCTATGGCATTGTTATAAGGTCAACCACAGCTCTGAAAGTCAGTACACCCTGCATCCAGACCAGCAATCGCCTTGAAGCAGGGTGTAGCTCAGGGTGATAGAATCAAACAAAAATAAGCTTGTTGGCAAGGTCAACTTCTTCCTGAAGGATGGTGTGGGGGCGGCCTTTGTATACCTTTAGGCTTACACTGGCGCCCATGCTTTCCAGCATCTGCCTGCTTTCCTCTACCCTTGCCAAGGGCACATGGGGATCCGGATCTCCTGTACTAATCAGCACGGGTGTTTGCTCAAAATTGCCCTGGTAGTTACTGGTATCCACCTTATCTCCAATAAGTCCGCCAGTAAAAGCTGCAATACCACCCCAGCGCTGTGCATGGCGGGTGGTATACTCCAGGGTAAGGCAGGCCCCCTGTGAAAAACCGGCAAAGAAGATATTCCTGCGTTCCACCCCCTGTTCTGTTATTTCCTTCACTGCCCTATCCAGCAGCTGCAGGGCCGAATCGAGCGCGGGCTGGTTTTGGCTGGTGGGTGCCATAAAGCTATAGGGATACCAGCTGTTATTGGTAGCTTCAGGAGCAAAAAGGGTAAAATCTTCTACCTCCAGGGCCTGCCCCAGTGAGAGAATATCCCGGGCAGAAGCACCCCTGCCATGAATCAGGACCAGGGCCTTTTTTGTTTCCTCCAGGGGTTTGCCCAGGGCAAGGATTGGCTTAGCATCGTGTGTATTCATATAAATAGATGAGTTGTGCTTATGGAATTTGGGGTAGTCGCTGCACGAGGTTTTCCCGTAGTGGCTCATGCTGTGGCGGTAGTTTTAGCTGCTGGCCAAGCTCTCCCTGTGGTTCGTCAATGGCAAAGCCCGGGTTATCGGTGGCAATCTCAAACAACACGCCACCCGGCTCCCTGAAATAAAGTGAATAAAAGTAATTTCTATCAATTTTAGGGGTAATGCTCAACCCAAACCTGCGTACTTTCTCCTGGTATTGCATCAGCACCTCTTCATTCTTTACCCTAAAGGCAATGTGATGGATGGCCCCGCCGGCTACAAAGCCCTTCTGCTCTCCCTTAGCCTCTACCAGGTCAATAATGGCTGCCGTTTCAATGGCATCGCACACATAGCGGTAGCGGTTAACATACTGATCTGCCAGCCGGTAGCCCAAAACTTGGGTTAACACCCTTGCCGTTGGCGCTACATCCTCCAGGGTGATCGTGGTATGATGAAAGCCCCTGGTGGCAAAGGCCTGCCCTACTTCATCAGTTGTCCAGGGTTTGCGTAAATCAGGCGTTTTGGGCACAGTCAGCTCCAGCTTCAGGCCATCCGGATCAAGGAAAGTAAGGTACTGCTCCCCGAACTTTTCTGCTGGTTTGTTGTAGATAATGCCATTTTCATCAAAGCGATTTATCCAGAAGCCTAAGCTGCCTTCCGGAACAGCATAGCCTATTTCGGTGGCCATGCCCGAACCTCTGCGGCCTGAATTTACCTGCTCATATGGGAAAAAAGTTAAAATGGTACCCGGGGAGCCCTCTTCATCGCCATAGTACAGATGATAGGTGTAGGGATCGTCGAAATTAACCGTTTTCTTCAGGAGCCTTAAACCCAGCACCCTGGTGTAAAAATCGTAATTACGTTTGGCACTGCCAGCAATGGCTGTGATGTGATGGATGCCCAGGATCTTATTTTCCATTTGTGTTTAATTTAGCGCCCAAATCTGAAGCAGGATAGGTTACTATATAAATATCAATGTACCTGAAAGTTTTGGCAGATACAGCAATAGTTCGTCAAATTTACCATCAGCAGTGCAGTGACATGGTGTACTGCAGTAACTATAATCTCATTGTTAAGCATTTAAAAGCTCCGCATTTATTACAGAACAGCCTGGCATATTTGTACTTTTCATATCTTAGCCCAACATTTGTACCAGCATCTGCATATCTATAACCGCTATCCACACCTAAAGCCCGAAGAAGCATGAATGCACTTTTTTCAGTAAAAGACAAAGTAATTGTATTAACAGGCGCTACCGGAGTGCTGGGAAAAGTAATGGCTACCAGCCTTGCACAGGCAGGCGCCAGGGTTGGCATACTTGGCAGGAGCGAAAATAAGGTGGCCGGCTTTGTTAGGGAACTGAAAGATAAGGGCCTGCAGGCTTTTGCCCTGGTCGCAGATGTACTGGACGAAGTCTCTCTTGCAGCAGCACGCGAAAGTGTGGCACAGCAGTGGGGAAAGCTGGATGTGCTGGTAAATGTAGCAGGCGGTAACATGCCCGGGGCCACCATTCGGCCAGACCAGTCAATCATGGACCTTTCTACCACAGATGTAAAAAAGGTAATGGAGTTAAATTACCTGGGCACCGTATTGCCCACCCAGGCATTTTTACCCCTGATGCTTCAGAATAAAAAAGGCCATATCATCAACATATCTTCCGTTTCGGCACAAAAACCCCTTACAAGGGTAATGGGCTATTCCGCGGCCAAGGCAGCCATCGATAACTATACCCAGTGGCTGGCTATTGAACTGGCCCGTAAACACGGCTCGGGATTCCGGGTAAATGCCATAACGCCGGGTTTTTTCCTGACAGAACAAAACCGCGCCCTGCTTACCAACAGCGATGGCAGCCTCACAGACCGGGGCAAAACCATCAAAGAACATACCCCTATGGCCCGCTTTGGAGAGCCGGATGATCTGACCGGCACCCTATTGTGGCTCTGCAGCGATGCCTCCCGCTTTGTAACCGGCATTTGTGTACCGGTAGATGGAGGGTTTAGCGCATTTTCAGGTGTCTGAACATATTAGCTGCTGATGCTTAAGCTGTAGCCCTGGCATAAACGTTCAGCACAAGGTTGCACGGTAAGCAAATCAGTCATGGTTATAAAATAATATTTCTGTTCTGCGAGTTGATCGGAGATCCGGTGCATACAGACAGTACGTAAATGGGTAAAGTGTAGCGGGGAGGCTGTTCAGACTGCCTGCCCGGTAAAAAACAACAGACTAACTCCTCCTCATTATGATTCAGAAACACACCATTGCCCCTGTCTTTAATTTAAAAGACGTATATGGCAGAATGATAAACCTCCAGGACTACAGCAACAAAAAAGTACTGCTTGCTTTTTTCCGGCATGCCGGCTGCCCCTTCTGCAACCTCAGGGTTCATACCCTTTCTAAAGCCCAGGAGGAGCTGAAGGCAAAAGGGCTGGAAATGATCTTCTTTTTTGAGTCGAAGGAGAACATTATTTTAAGGAGCAGCTTCCACCAGGGCGTATCACCCATTCCCATTATCTCAGATCCTGAAAAAGTATGGTACAACACTTACGGGCTTGAAACCTCAGGCTATAAATCGGCTGTTAGCCACCTGGCTACTTTTGTGCAAACAGCCATAAAAGCTAAAATGACAGGTGTACCCATGCACCCTATGGCCGACGGCGAATCCATCAGCACCATGCCTGCTGAGTTTCTGCTGGATCCAGGGCTTGTGATCAGGGACTTTCATTATTCCCAGCGGCTCAACGACCGCATGCGCCTCAACGACATTAAAGCCTTTGCCGAAAGCTCACTGGTAAGTGCATAAACCTGCCCACCTGATATACATAGCGTTGGATATTTTTCTTTGCTGCTGTAACCCACCAGCAGCAAATCTGGCTTATTTCTTTTACTAATGGCTTTTTCACCCGCTATCAGTAGAAATCTGTTATTGGCTAAAACATTAGACAAAAAAAATACTTTTAGTCTGTAGCCTTAACATTTAAATAACCGTTAAAGATGTAGCTGTTCTTCTGCCGCACAAACTGCAGCTAATCAGCAGCATATAATGCTGCTGATTAGCTGCAATAAACTACATACGGCATTGAGAAATTAACAGCCACATCGGGAATAAATTTTGAATGAAGCGGGATCAGGATTGGGTTTATACATGAAAAAATTAAAGAATATATTGTTAATTGATGACGATGCTATTTGTAGCTGGATAAACATGGTGATGCTGGAGGAAATGCAGGTAGCGCAGAAAGTTGAGTGTATTAACGATGGCAAATCAGCTGTTGAATATTTACAAATGAACTGCTCCAGCGAAGCAGGCCCTGATAAAGTATGTCCGGACCTGATTTTGCTTGATTTGAATATGCCTGGGGTAGATGGCTTTGATGTACTGGAAAAGCTGAAGCAAACAGCCGGATGCGAGTCTTTGAGTAGTGAAAGGGTTGTTATACTTACCACCTCCATGCACCAGAAAGACCTGGAGAAAGCCAGGAGCTACAATGTACACAGCTACCTTACAAAACCACTGACAGAGGACAAAATCAATGGCATTCTGGAGGGGTTTATGAGCAAGGGGCAGGATATGCCTGCTGAACAGAAAGAAAATCAGGGGCCTGCCCTGCCTGCAGATAGAAAATCTACCAACAGACCAGCGGGCGCCGCAAATACGCACAAGGAAAATAAATTGAAGTAGCCAACAGGAGAAGGCTTACCAGCTTGCTGAATGAGTGCATCAACATTTTTTAAACTATCAGCATGAAAAAAATAAACAATATTTTATTTATAGAAGACGATGAGATTACCTGTTTCCTGAATAAAGCAATTGTTGAGGAGATGCAGGTTGCTGAAAATGTTCACTGCCTGGACGATGAAGAAATAGCACTTGAGTATTTAAAGGAAAAGTGCACCAAACGCAGTGCCGGTGATGAGTTGTGTCCGGAGCTGATCTTCCTCGATCTGAACCTGTCATTCTTAAATGCATTTGAGTTTCTGGAACGCCTGGAAAGCACCACTGAAATTGAGATAGAACGCCTGTTTATAGTGCTGCTCACAGCCTCCTGGGATGCCCGGGATATGGAGAAGGCAAAGCAGTACAAAATACAGGGATTTATGAACAAGCCCCTCACGCATGAGAAAATACAGGAGGTTGTCCTTTCCTTCAATAAAAGTGTTTTTGCTAAAGGTTAAGCTGAATTATGCCTTCAGGCAACAAGGCATAAGGGCTTTACAAGCAGATAAGCATGCGCTACCCTTAAAGCAGGCCCGAATGATGCTGCTTACCTAATAAAGCAAAGAAAGGAACATGCACATTATCCACCCTATTCAACAAGCTAATACCTGCTTTAGAATGTAAAATACTTACATCTCCAGGCGAAGTCCCCAAAACACCTGTCCCTGATTCCTGATCTACACAGCCAGTTTTCTAGATTAGTATGTAGGACAGCAACACTTTAAACATGCTGATTCTATTTGAAAATCATGCATAATCTTTATAAATACTAATATTAATACTAGCCAGAATTATATATATTAAACATGTTTTTGTCTCCATTATTTGCTGGCTTCTATGCATAATAAGAATACTGATACAGTTGATACCCGTGATTTAAAGAAGAGAATAGATGTAAAGATCGCTGAAATTGCTGCTGTTGCTGATTGTTTACCTGCCGTGGTGATCATACATAATATAAGGACCCTGCATGTGGAATATATGTCTCCACGCGGACTAAAGAAGCTGGGGCTTAGCCTGGCAGAGGTCAAATCGATGGGAGAAGCGTATCATAGAAAATTCTTCAATCCGGAAGATAACAAGGAGTATGTTCCCAGAATATTAGGCTTGCTGGAGCGCAACAACGACGATGAATCTGTTTCCTTTTTTCAACAGGTAAGGGCTTCTGAAGAAGATCCATGGGAATGGCATTTCAGCTCTGTTAAAATATTGATGCGTGACGATGATAACCACCCCCTGCTTACCATCACCCTGGCTTCACCAGTAGATCCAAGCCTGCACGAAACTAACAAGGTAGAGCGCCTGCTGGAGGAGAAAAACTTTTTCAGGACCAATTTACAGCGGTTTATGCAGCTCTCCAGAAGAGAGCTTGATGTTTTACGGCTGCTGGCCTTAGGCAAAAGTGCACTGGAAACCGCCAACGAACTCTCCATAGCCGATGCAACGGTAGAAACCCACCGGAAAAACATCAAGAAAAAGTTAGGCGTCAGCTCCTTCTATGAGCTTGGGCAGTATGCCCGTGCGTTTGACCTTATTTAATTTGCACCTCCTCCACAGCATTCCTGCCAAAGAAGGTCGGGAAGTACATGAGCGATACCTGGGCCGGGTTAAGCGTATAGGTGCCTTTGAAGCGGGGTATTAGCGCTATATTAAAGCTATGCTTGCCTTCGGGTAAGTTGCGACAGAAAATAACTACCCTGTCCCGATAGTACTCGCGATGAACTTCAGTCCAGTTTTTGCCTTTGGCTTCATAGCTGCAGCCTGCGGGTATGGGCACCTCAATCATTACGTATTCTGCCGCTTTTTTAACCTCTACCTCTACTACCAGCGCAACCTGCTCTCCTACCTTCAGGTAGGTGCGGTCATTTGAGAAACGGGTGCTGATTGTAAAATCTCCTGCCACGGCTTCAGGATTTTTTATCCAGCTTTCGGTATAGGCATTGATGTAAAGGGACGTATTACCAGTGTTTTTCAGGGCCACCTGGTCTGCAGTGAGGGCAAGGGGTCTGGCAAAGGGCATCTCACCTATTTGGGTTGTTTCGCCACTAGCTTCCAGTGTTAAAGAAGGTACCAGCTGCTGTTGCAATACTGTATGCGGAATAAGGTTTAGCAGCGCCTGCGACGATTCGTAGGTATTGCGCCAGTATCCACCCGGGCGGTTTGACCAGAGGTAAAGTTCAGCCTTATCCATAGCCTCAGTGGCTCCCTTCTCACGTAGCAGGTCCATGGCCCAGGCTGTAGCCACCAGACTGGTCTGCGCCGGATTCCATTGCTTTTCACTACCCCAGTAATAGGCCCCCAGCATGGTTTCGTGCTTCAGGGCCAGCACCTCAGCTGCTGTATACGGAAGGTCATTTGCCGCCTTTAGCCGCAGCAGGCGCAGGCGAGCCAGCTCATCCTTTTGCAGGCTATCTTCGAGCACGGGTATGTACTGCTCGTAAGAAACATGGGGAGCCTTCAGCTGGGTAAGCACCTCCAGTAAACCAAGCTGTTCGTAAGGATACAGGCTACCTTTCAGCCGCCAGTTAAGTGACTCCAGGAGCTTATCCTTGTTAAAATCAGCCTCATAGCCTTCTTCCCTGGCCAGTTGCAGGGCACCGGCTACATGGCGGGTAATCCAGTATTCGCCCCGGTTGCCCTGCCACCAGCCCCACATGCCATCGTGGCCCTGTGCCTCTACCAGCTGCCGAATGAGCTTTTTCACCAGGCGCTGCTGTTGCGGCAACTTATCCTGCTCCTGCCGAAGCCGGTTGTACACCAGCAGTGCATAGAGTTTGGAAGCCGCCTGCTCGTTGCAGTAGTAGGCATAATCCAGCAGGTAACTAATTTCATTCAGCAGGGGCTCTTTCATATTTCCAAATGCCTGCAGCTGCCAGGGGTTTTCACCGGCTGCTAAAGACAGGGTGGTAACAGAATCCGGCCGTAGCAGCAGAAATTCTCCCTTTGCCTCCCGTACACCGCTGCGGTACACTGGTAGCTTTCGGCGTTCGCCATCCAGCAACACCTCCCTATTAAGTACCTCGTAAGTGATGGAAAGTGAATCGGTGCTGATGGGTGCTATCCAGGCCGAATCCAGCAGGGTAGCGCCAAGGCTGGCATGGCGGCTAGCCTGCTGTTCGGTGCCAAAGGTAAAGCGGGTATTCACTTCCAGTGTATCGGGGGTATAGTTGTTTACCTGTCCGTATACCATTGCAGAGTCGCCGGTGAGCAGAAAGCGCGGATAGGCAAGTGAGGCCCAAAGCGGTTTTACTGCCCTGATGGTACTGTTGAGTTGTCCGCTGTAGTGCTTTTTGCCCATCGCCAGCACCTTAGTATCCCAGGCGGTTATGTTATCAGGAAACTTAACAGTAAATATTGCCCTGCCCTGCTCATTGGTGCTGAGGCGCGGCTGCCAGAAGGCCCAATCTCTGAAATTGGTGCGCAGCGTATTTTCCTGGCCAGCACTACCCTGCAGTACTGCAGCCTGCTGGTTTGCCTGCTGAGGTTTGCCAGTGGTGATAATAATCACCCCGTTTGCGGCCTGGCTACCATATAGGGAGGTGGCTTCCTCTCCCTTAAGTACCATAGCAGACGTTACCAAAGCAGCATCCAGCTTGCTCAAGTCACCTGTGTAAATAACGCCATCAATTACAACCAGTGGGTTAGCCTGTGATGAAACACTGGAAGTACCTCTGATGGTAATTGATACTCCTGCTGCCCTTCCCTGCAGTACACTGACAACTGCGCCAGTAAGACTTTGCCTTTTCGTTGTACCATAACCCATCACCACTACTTCCTCCAGGCGTTCTACATCTGCTGTCAGCTCAACATTTACCAGGTTTTTTCCACCAACACTTACCTGAACATCCTCGTAGCCTATAAAGCTGAAAACAAGCCTGTCACCGGGGTTGATGTAGAGCTGGTAGTTTCCGTCCATATCTGTTACGGCACCTATATTGGTGTCTTTGATGCGAACAGTAACCCCGGGTAAAACTTCTCCATTGTCTTTATCCCGCACGGTACCCTGCACCAGCTGTGTTCCTGTAGAACTTCTTTGCAGGCGCCCCACCTGGTTAATGTAGTGTAGCTCCTGGTTTGCCTGTTGCGATATGCCGGCCTGGTGTAATACATTTTTTTCGATGATCTTGTGGATCTGCTCGATGTAAACATCATTGGGAATTGGTGTGAACTGTTTAAGATTCAGGTGTGTGGTGGCATTGGCTTGTACAGGAAGCGTATCTGCCCGCAGATACTCATTATTGCTAAGCAAACCAATCAGTTTATACTGCCCCGGAGGCAGGCCATGCAACAGCTGATCTACCCGTTGAAGGTTTGCTTTAACAGGATATACCCGTACAAAGGCGGTATCATCCAGGCTAAAAACCACAGCCTCTTCTAAAATTACTTCCTCTTGCTGCTGAAGATCAGGCCTACTGCCATGCATAAGGGCTATTCTGCCCTCTCCTGCTTTGGTAGTAGCGGGATAATCGTACTTAATCCAGCCCTTGTTCTTCTGCGCCAGGTACTCCTGCCACATCTGCTGTACTTTGGGCTTCGTAATGGCCATTTCTCCTGCCTGCAAATGGGTTCTGTTTGGTGCCAATACAGACTCCCACTCCGGCTGTACATGTTTGGCGAAGACTAAATCAGGTTGAATGCGGTAGTTGTAGCCAGCCTCCAGTGGAAAACTTGTTTTAAACTTATTTACTACCTCGTATGTAGTAGAGCCAGGTATAAACGGACCAGCCAGTAATTGGCGGGTATTGGTATAATGATGAGGGCTGCTTAGCAACTGCAGCTGATCGTGCTGCTCCAGAAATGCATAATGCTGGTTATAAGTATGGTTAATTATGATCAGGTAACGGTTCAGGTGGTCCAGTTCCTGCTGGCTTAGGCTGGGCAGCATTTCCTGCACCCTGATGCCCCGCTGCTGAACTTCTTTACCAAGGCTAAGCACTGTTTTCAGGCCCTTATCGAAGCAGATACTATCCAGTGTGATTAAATGTGTGGCAGTTCGCAGGCTAAGCTTATAGGTTCTGAAAGGATTAACCATAAAAGAATATGCCCGTTGCGTTTCCACCTCGCTATAGTAAACAGGTATATCATTGAGGTATACCACATGCACCTGCTGCGGTAGGCCTTTATCAATTACAAAAGGAGCAAATTGCGTGCTGGAATCAGGCACAGGTATGGTGTAGCTATACAGCTCCTGCTGCGGGTATAAAAACTGGTAAAAAGCAATGCTATCTAAGCCCAGGCGCTGCCTCCAGGCCTGCCAGTCCAGCTGTGTTTTACCGCTGATGCTCCTGCCCGGCTGCTGCCGCAGCTCCTTTATATACAGCGGACGCCAGCGCTCCCCGCCCAGGTATGGCACTTGGGGCTGCATGCTGCCGGGCATTTTTTTGTTATAAGCAAAGGTAGTCAGATCAACCCCCTCTACAGGTTTGCCCTGCATATTGGTCACCTTTAGTCCCAGCGCAAGCTCTTCTCCGGGCCGTACCTGTTCAGGAGCCTCCATCTCCACATTCAGGACTTTTTTAAGCAGCGGAATATCTTCTTTTGCACTGTTTACAGTTCCGGCCCATACCCAGTTCAGCTGCAAAAAATAAGTTTGATGTTTTGGAGCACTCCTTGCAATCAGCACAGGCGCGCCGCTGCTGAAACCACTGCTGATTTTCTTTTTCTTGCTTTTCCCGCTGTAGAGGGTGTACCAGTAGGGAATCTTACGGCCACTACTGATGCTGACCAGCAGGGAATCGGCGGTACGGCTTACTGCATGTGATACAAGTGCAGGCTTACTATCGAAAGAAAAACTTTCATGCTCATCCCCTGTCCAAACATCCAGCTCCTTCCAGAGCGGGTTTACCAGCAATTTGTGAGGCAAATTTACAGTACGCTCCTGCTCCTCATCCTCATCAGAGGTATATATGTAAAGCGCAGCCTCCCGGCTCACAGGTTTTCCGTTTTCCAGGTAACGGATGTGCAGCGTATCTCCCTGCAGGTCAAAGTCGAACATGGCAACCGGTGCATACTCCATGCTTAGCTGCTGCTTCAGGTACTCCTGACGGGCAGTTTTCAAGGTTGCATACAGAGTATAAGCCATTCCTGTATGCCTGAACATAGAATCTGGCAGCACAAGCCGGGTATCGCCCACCGCCTCAAGCTGTAGTTTATGGCGCCACAGCGTGTCGGGCACCAGCACAAGTGGCTTACCCAATAGCTCATTAACTTTGCCTGCTATAGCCGTGAACTGCACCTCTGCACCCATCAGTGATAAACCATTTACATCTGTGCCACGCATCAGGAGTGTTGGTGGTGCCCCCTGCACGTGCTTGTTGCGGCTGGTTCTTAGGCTAAAATTATTACCCTTTAGCTCATAATCCTCAACCTTAAACTGCTGCTGCAGCTCATAATGCTTTTTGCTTAAGGTGAGCGTAGCGTAGGTATCGAGCAAAAAGCCCAGGCTATCGTGCAGTAAAAAAAAGCCTTCGTAGGCACCTTTGCGGTAAGGCTGTAAAGTTGTCAGCTGAAAAGTTTTGCGGCCATTGCGTGTGTTACCAGTTATTTCCAGCGCAAGCGGCTTTTTAAAAGGCCTGTGTTTTTTCAGCACAAAAGCCTTGTAGCGAACGGTATCGCCCTGGCGGTAAAGCGGCTTATTTAGTGCCAGGTAGCCATTAAATTCTTTGTCCCACCAGCCTGAATATGGATCAAAAAACTGCAACCACCCCTCAGTGTACCCTCCCATGATTGATTTCACTACATCCTGGAAAGGCTTCCAGAGGGTGTATACTGGTCTGAAATAGATTACTTTTCTCAGTACCCGCCCTGGAAGGCTTACATCATTTTGGTCAGACTGCAGGAAAAAGAAATTTTTCACACCTGCATGCTCAACAACAAGCATGGAATAATTGCTTCTAAATTTACGCTGGTAGTTTTTGGTACCAGGCCTGTACTTCATAGGCTTGCCATCTGCTGTTACCCTGGCCATTTCCACAAGGGCCCCTGCTGTATCATACACCGTTGCTACCAGCTTTTCACCATCGGGCAACAGCTTTGCTGAAACATTACGCACGCTTTCCAGCTCAAGCACCAGCTGCTCTTCATTGGCGTACACAAACAGGTAATTGCCATAGGGCAACTGCCGGGTGTAAAACTGCCCGTTAGGAAAAGAATCTACCAGCACATCGGTGTATTCCGGCTGGTAAACAGCCAGTCTATCGGCATAGGCCTGTGCCGCTTCCTCGTTGGTGAGTGCATAAACATAGGTATAGGGGCTTCTCCGTAGTCCCTTTACCAGATCCTGCCCCGGCAGCTGAAGGCTAAAGAAAAGCAGAAATAAGGTGAGCAGTAAATTCCTCATGGCAGCAAATTAAGAATTCTCAACAATAAGCACAGTAGCCAACACGCAAAATACAGCTGTATTACATATAGACACAGGGTTCGGCAAAAAAGTAGGCTCCTGTGTAAGAGAATTGATAGAAAGTGTTAGGTAAAAGTTGACTGATGGTTTTAACTTACTGGCATAAATTCAAAAACAGGCCACATTCATTTCAATGCAGTACTTTCTGGAAAGATTTAAGGGTAAAACAAAAGAAGAATTAGAGGTGATTGTGGCTTCTTTTGAAACTTATGACAGGCGGGCAGTACTGGCGGCGGTAGAGATAATGCGGAATAAATTCAAACAACAAGTTCCCAGCCCTATAAAAACCCAAAAAAGTATTCCCTATAAATCAGAGCATGATTCCTATAAATTTTATATCAAAACCTTCTCCTACAGAGAAGTACTCACCTCCATATCGTTAGCCTTTTTGTTCATAGCTTTTCTAAACTTAATCAGGTATTACAGAAATGAAGATTGGGTAGAGAATAATTTCAGTCTGCTCTATTCTACATTCTTTATGCTCATGCTCCCCCTCAACCATATATTCTACAAAATAGAACATAAAAGAAGAAACCTGGTGATTGGCAGATTAATGCAAGTTACTCTTACTGTGATGTTGTGTTTTGTTGTTATGAAGGTGCAGGACTTTGTAAGAGGATACAGTACATCCTTTGATGGAACAGATATTTTACAGTTTACTTTTGCATCAATCTTTGTAGCCCTTTTTGCCGAATTTATCATCTCTCTGGTTCGCAGATTACTAACCCTGTTCAAATGGCAAATCTGGTAAAAACTAAGATTAGTATTATAGGGTTCTCAATCGTCCTTTCGATCGTTATTGCTTCATTTGACAGTAACTTTTTCAGGAAACCATCTATAAAAAGATGGGACAGCCATGATCAGTTAAGCTGGCGTGATTTTCAGGGTATTCCTGCCCCACTCACCACTTTTGGTGCTGTCATCAGCAGCAGGGTATACATAGAATTCGACAGTACATCGAAAAAATATCGGGCTTATGCTGGGCAGAACAATATGAGATCATGGACTAAAATAAACGATGATGATGCATTAGTGCATGAACAGTACCACTTCAATATATCAGAATTATATGCACGGAAATTAACAAAACAGTTTGAAGAAGAACAGGATATTTCTTATGAAACCGCACTGAGAAGGCTGGCAACAATCAACCAGCAGCTGGCAGTTTATCAGGATAAATATGATAGAGAAACAGACCATTCACTCCTTAGCATGGAACAAACTTTGTGGGAATTTAAAATAGATTCCATGTTACAGGAATATACTATTAATAAAGGAATAGCAATTGAAGAATTAAATGGAATTTCGGCTCGCTTCTACAAACCTTCTAAAAAATTAAAGGGAATATCAGAAGATGGCATGTTATACAGGGGCTATGGAACCAATGGTTATAATATGGGTTTCATTATTTTGTCTTGTCAAAAAGCTGGTTTAGCAGATTCAAAACTATCAGCAATCGGTAAAAACATTGTCGAACATGATACTACCATCATGCTAAATGAGAACAATGTTCAGGAGGAAGAATTTGAATATTATGAGTTAAACAGGCTCAATAAAAATAAAAACCATGAATACTGGGATAGAATATACAGGTATAATAATGAAATATTCTTGGTAGAGGTAGTAGCTCCTTATGACACGCTGAACAGAACATACGAAAGAATTAAGAACAGCTTCATGAACACCATCAAATTTACAGATACAAAAGAAGAATGGATCAGTAAGTGGAAATCAGGAGAAGCGAACAAAGATATTTACTATTCTGAAGTTTTACAGAAGGAAGATATCCCAGCCGATTCAACAGATCAAATCATGTCGTATTGTTTTGATGAAGATGAAAATACAATATTCTTCAAACCACCTTTTTTTGATGCTGACAGCAACCTTCACATTGCTTATGCAATCATGCAACATCCTCATGAAAGCGTGTGGAAGAATGTGGTTGAGGTTGGTAAATCTAATGTATATACCTTTATACCCGATTCTACTGAACAATTCACGGTGATTCCTAACAGACTGCTCCCAAAAAAAGATTTTGATCTTAAGTTTGGCTATTTACTCAAGGAGGATTCTCTTAAAGACTGCTACCATTATTATAAACTGTCAGGCTGGATCAATAGAAATTAGATTTCCGCCAGCACATTTTGGATGATCTGCAGAACATAAGTTTATAACAGGAACTCCGGCTCCAAACAATAGCAAAACTCCAGGCTATTCCTTACCTTGGGTTTGGGTGTGGCAATGGCAAATACATAGGCTGCTGGCGCTGAATCGCCCTTTTCTTTATGCAGTTTACTGAAGATCAGATCATAGAACTGTTGCCCGATGCTGCCTCAACGATAGAGCATTGAATTACAAACCATAGAAGTCACCTGATAGCTGACTTTTATTAATTATCAAACAACTTCAGTCTATCTTCTTTCTTCTCTCCTCTAACTTCCCCACTTAGGTTTCGTAAGTATTTGCATATAAGATCATGTTTAAATTTTGAGTGGGGCATAAAAAAGCGAGTCAGTTGCGTAAGAAAATAAGTGACCAAACTAATTACTTATGCAGACTCAACAAGAGAGACTTACTGACCCGCAGTGGGAAA
>JAESGL010000151.1_pt1 | contig 83509 bp, 70 predicted proteins | sample 9269711 | NCBI WGS metagenome assembly JAESGL01 (sample SAMN14515918, study PRJNA621676) | algae metagenome | isolation source: Kastovskya adunca ATA6-11-RM4 and co-occurring heterotrophs from soil and... | place: Chile: Atacama Desert | collected 2011-06-27 | reverse complement strand
GCTTCAACTTCAACCAGAGTGTTATTGACTCTCAAGGTCGGGCAATTGGCACCTGGGCGGATGTGTTGAACCGCGCCAACTTGGGTATGGAAGTGATGCACGAGCGTAATGCTCACAACTTCCCTCTGGACTTGGCTAGTGGTGAGGCGACTCCGGTGGCTTTAACGGCTCCCGCTATCCAGGGTTAAGATTTAGCTCTTAGCTCTTAAATAAATAAGCGCTCTCCTTTGGGGGGCGCTTTTTTGTGGGTATACATAATTGAAGTAGAAGTCAGATTGTAGGCGATCGCCCCTTTAAGATAAAAATAGAAGCCTACAGCTATCGGAGACAACAACCATTTACACCCGACCCTTAGCGCGTTTAATTGAGCAACTGCAACGCCTGCCTGGAGTTGGCCCTAAAACCGCACAACGATTAGCCCTCCATATTCTGAAGCGTTCAGAGGCAGAAGTCCAGGCACTCGCTCAGGCGTTGGTAGAAGCGAAAAAGCAAGTGGGCTTATGTCAGGTTTGCTTTCACCTTTCAGCCGACCCTGTTTGTGAAATCTGCCGCAACCCTAATCGCGACCAACGCACAATCTGTGTCGTTGCCGATTCCCGTGATGTGATCGCCTTGGAAAAAACTCGCGAGTATCGAGGACTTTATCACGTCTTAGGGGGCGTAATTTCCCCGATGGAGGGCATTGGGCCCGATCAGCTCCACATCCAGCAGCTAGTACGAAGAGGCAGCCAGAAAGACATTAAAGAAATAATTTTGGCAATTAGTCCTAGTGTGGAGGGCGAAACAACAACTTTGTATGTTGGGCAGTTGTTGAAACCCTTTACACGGGTAACGCGCATCGCCTTTGGATTACCTGTGGGTGGAGATTTGGAGTACGCCGACGAGGTGACGTTAGCACGCGCCTTAGAAGGGCGACGGGAGTTGGATTAACCTTTAGGCAAGGGTGTAGCCAGTTAATGCTATCCCTCACCCACAACGTTTAAGCAAAACCAGCCCAACCCTTGGGGTATCTGAATTATCGGTTGCTCCCCAATTGATGGGGCGGGTTTTGTTGTGAGATTATCGCCTAAACCCACCTCTACATCCGCCCCTACACCTGCATCTACTTCAATTTTTGCTTGATGAAGCCGACAATCTGAGTGAGTTGCTTCTTCAACCCCTCTACCTCAGCTTGCAATTTTTCTACCTTGGCATTCAAGGCTTGAATTTCGGCATTGGAAGCCGTGTCTCCGGAGGTTACTTCAGTTGTGGCGGGGGCTGGGGCGGCGACGACAGGGCGATTCTTCGCTTTACTCATTGCCTCTTTAATCGCCTCAACCAATTGCTTCTTTTCAAATGGTTTTTCGACAAAGGCAAAATACTCAAAAGGTTCACTGATTTTCTCAGTGACTTCTTCCTTTCGTCCTGACATGAGTACCAGCGGAATCTGTTGAAGGTTTGGATTACCTTGGATCTCTTGAAAGACTTCCCAGCCGCTCATCCGAGGCAAAAGAAAATCCAACATAATCAAGTTGGGGTGTTCCTGATGGATGAGATTCATTCCCTCCACACCATCTTTAGCTTCCAGGACTTCAAAATTTCCTGGAGGCAACATTTCCCGCACGCGTACCCTGATGACTCTACTGTCGTCAATAACCAGGATTTTGTGACTTGCCACGACTGACTCCTTAAGGGGGTGATTGAATGAAGAACTACAGTTTTATTAAAGCGACTGCCGCCTACGACCGAAAAAGAACAAATCTCCAACCCAAAGCACTAGCTGAGATCGAGAAGGCTGAATAATTATCAGCAAGACCGGGTGTAAGTATGCCAATTTTTGTCTGACCAGTAAGTACATACCTGTTTTAAGAATAGACCAGCACTTGCTGAGGCTAGTTGGCATTGCTCCAGGCTGTTAAAAGCGATACAGTTTGTCGCAACTCTTGTAACCTACTACCATTTCGCCCTAAAGCTCAAACGTAAGCTGTGTAAATGATTCTAAATTAATCTGGTCTGACTAGTAACGGTAAAAACAGCCCTTAAGGAGAGTTCCAGTTGAATGCTTTAACATTTGTATCTGTAGAGATTATCACTTTTGTTGGTAGCCCACCAAAACATGTATGGATTTGCCTACTGAACTGAATCGGTCTTTGACTACCCAGCCAGATGCGTCAGAGTGGCGTTCTCAGATAGAAGCCCTTCCCAGTTGGCTACGCCGCCCCATTGGTAAAGCCAGTGAAATCTCGACGGTGCAGCGAATTATTAAGCAGCGCCAAATCCACACGATCTGCGAAGAAGGACGTTGCCCGAACCGGGGGGAGTGCTACGCCCAGAAAACGGCGACATTTCTTTTAATGGGCCCAACCTGCACCCGCTCCTGTGCCTTCTGTCAGGTGGATAAGGGTCATGCACCGATGCCTCTAGATCTTGAAGAACCTAAAAAGGTGGCTGAGTCGGTGCAACTGTTGAACTTAAGTTATGTGGTGCTGACTTCTGTGGCCAGAGACGATCTCCCTGATGGGGGGGCGGGGTGGTTTGTCGCCACGATGGAGGCAATCCGGCAGTTGAATCCCCAGACGCAAGTTGAAGTCCTGACGCCGGATTTCTGGGGCGGGAAAGAGTGGGGGAAAACTGGCGCTGATTTGCAGCGTCAACGGGTGGCAACGGTAGTGGCAGCGCACCCAGCGTGTTACAACCACAACATTGAGACGGTACGCCGCTTGCAAGGGCAGGTGCGGCGGGGGGCGCAGTGCGATCGCTCCCTGGATGTTCTCCGCATCGTCAAACAACTCGATCCCAATATTCCCACGAAATCTGGCTTGATGCTGGGGCATGGGGAAACGAAAGCCGAACTGATTGAGGCGATGGAGGATTTACGGGCAGTTGAGTGCGATCGCCTCACGTTAGGGCAATACATGCGCCCTTCCCTGCAACACTTACCCGTTCAGAAGTACTGGACGCCGGAGGAGTTTGAGGAGTTGGGGGCGATCGCCAAAACCATGGGCTTTTCCCACGTCCGTTCTGGTCCTTTGGTACGCAGTTCCTACCACGCTGGGGAGAGTGTCTAAGGATAATATTTGCTACTTCTAGCAGACTGAAGTGCTGCTAAACCTCTATCCAACGGGCTTTATCCAGAAAGGGCTTTCTTTGCTATTTATTAAGAAAGTACAGATTTCAATCTTTATCTATGCCAACGTCAGAAAAAAGAGAAACACAAGAAACTGAACAGGTACAACAAGAGCGAGAAAAGAAACTCGGTTCTGATGTGCTAACTGAAGAAAAGACCCCTTCCTATGGCTTTGGTTTTACCTTGGGTGCGGTCTTTCTACTGCTCAACTTGCTCGTAGCAGCTATTTACTTCAAAGTCATCAATCCCTAGGGTTAAACCTTGGATAAATTATTGATAATCTCTGCTTAATTGTCTGCTTTTATGGCTTAGAAAAACTTTTTCTACTGATGTAGTGATTGCCAAAATTACTGCGTTGTTGTATTAGCGTCTCTTCCCCAGATAGGCGGAGAATCAACAAAAACTTGTGTGCAAATAGTTAAGTCTTGTACAAAAAGCTAGCTGTTTGGTTCGTTTAACTTTACTCTTTTTCAAGAAAGTATTTAAATTAGGAGCAAAATATGACTGCTCAAGCCAAGAAAAGTGACCGACCAGTTCCTCAAAGTGGCAAGCCGCCCTATCCTTACCGTACCGCCTGGGCAATTTTTCTGCTATTAGGTAACTTCCTAATCGCCGCGATCTATTTCCACGTCGTCAGCCCATAGATCTCGTCAGATTCAATCTGAGACAAATTTGAAGACTGTCAAAGAAGCAGCTAAAAAATGTTGCTTCTTTAACAGTCTTTAGTTTTGTGTGAAGATACTTGCTAAATTGTCCCCTTAAATAAGCCCTGGGGACGAAATAGGAGAACTAGCACCATAATCAACAAGGCAACGCCAATTTTGTATTCTGAGCCTAATCCAGGTATAAGGACGCTAAACTCTTGGGAAATTCCGATAATCAGTGCCCCCAAAATAGCACCGTAAGGGTTCCCAATCCCGCCGAGAATCACCGAGGCAAACATCGGCAGAATTAAAAACCAGCCCATGTTGGGACGCACAGCGGTAATTAAGCCGTACATGGCTCCCCCAAATGCTGTCAACGTACCTGTGATCACCCACGTCCAAATTACAACCCGTTCAACGTTGATGCCGGAGACGCGGGCTAGATCAATATCATCAGCGACAGCCCGCATTGCCTTACCGATGCGGGTGTTTTGTAGAAGGAAATGCAAAGCCGCGATCGCCACAATTGCCAAAATAACAACAACGATGCGGTAATAGGCAATTTTCACGCCAAAAACATCAATGGCAGGGGTAATCGGCAAGTCATAAGACTGATTGCTACCGCCCCAGATAAAAATGATGCCGTTGCGGAGAAACAACGCCAGCCCAATTGAAATGATGATCAGGCTGGTGGAAGATGCCCGTGCATCGCGCATCGGCTTCCACAGCAACAGTTCCGACAACAACATCGCTATAACTGTACCTGCTGCGCCGAGCAGCATCGCTAGCCAGATATTCACCCCGCTGATATTCGCTAGCCAGGTGAGATAAGCGCCCAAGGTCATAAAGTCACCATGGGCAAAGTTAGATAGCCGCAAAATTCCGTAGGTCAGCGTTAGTCCTACTGCTGCTAGGGCAATAATGCTGCCGACTGCAATTCCATTGACAAGCAGTTGTTCGGGTTCCATATCCTCTCAAGAGTATGAACGTTATCAAAAGTATGAAGTGTCAAGGATGAAGGATGAAAATCGCAACTTCATTCTTGATTTTTCTGACTTTAGATGACGTTACGCTTGAGTTGGAGGATAGCACCTAATCGTGGCCATCAGTCATTAGTGTGTTGTTAACTGACAAAATTTCTGTACAACGTCCCAAATCTGGGGCAAGACATCACCTAAGGCATGATCGCTGTTGAGTTCGATCAGTTTTACCCAGGGACGTTCCCGTGCATAGTGACGGCTAGCGGCAATCGGAATCACCTGATCGTGGATGCCATGCAAAATTAGCGTCGGAATCGGGCGCAACCACTGCGATTCATTAAGTTTTTTGGCATCTTCGACAAACTGGTAGTGCAGGGGGAGCGATCGCCTTTCACCGTAGTGATAGACCGATAAGTATCCGGAAGCTTGCCACTGACGCCGTTGTTCTTCTCCCAAGCGGGATAACCAGTGGTCGAGAAAACCAAACGCCGGAGCAAGTAAGACGAGTTGCTGCACTTGGGGGTGTTGTTGTCCCAACCAAGCGGCGGTCAATCCTCCCAAGCTCGAACCTATTAGCGTTACGGGGACAGAGGGCGTTGCCAGAAACTCTGCCTCCACGTGACGTGCTTGGCGCGAAATCGTTAACTGCGAAAAGTCCCCTTGATTTAAGTCAGGAACTTGTAAAGGGATTTGTAACGACGCCAAGCGATCGCGCAAATACACCGCTTTACTCGAAAGGGGGCTAGAGGCAAATCCGTGGAGGTAAATAAACCTCAACTTCTTCGCTGTCCTTGAGCATTGGGCATCCGAGTCTGACGATTTTCTCGTCGTTGTTGCATCAATTGTGCAAAGCGACTCCGCTGTTCTGGCGTCAACACATTTCGCATTGCCAACATGCTTTCAAAACGTGCATCTCCCAACTGCTGCTGTAACGCTTTGACTTGATTGTGTTGAGTGCGGATTTCAGCCTCTGTGGCATTTCCTGCCATCAATTGCATTAACTGTTGTTTTTCTTGGTGCAACGCCTGGCGCTGCTGGCGCATCTGACCTTGATCTCGCTCGCGAATTGCCTGCAACTGTTGCTGTTGTTCTGAAGTCAGGTTGAGTTGCTGCATTAGGCGATCGCTGCGCTCACCCAGAGGATTTCGACCTGATTTCTGGGTAATCTCTGCCGTTAAGGGGTTGGGATTGACGATCGCCACTACGCCACCTAAGGATAATAGGGCTAACCCTAAAACAGAAACACGACGTAACATCATTGCAATCATCTCCTGCAAAAGTTTTGTTTACTAGACTCGATTCCTTAGGAAGACAGGTTCGCTAACAGTAACCAATCCACCTCTGTACTCTGTCCCGTCGCCGGGGATTCCCCTACAACTCCATTCCAGTTGCTTTCCATAAACGCTTCTAAAGGAACCGAATCAATCGGTTCGACGGTTGCAACCAAGAGGTGATAGCTACTCCACGCTACCAATAAACCCGCCGCTATAGCAGGGGGCGCAATCTGCCAACGCTGATACCAAGCAGGTTGGCGGGGATTTGTTTTCAGGGATTGTAGCAATTTCACCTCTAAATTCGGTGCGGCGGGGGGAGGTGTGCCCTTGTGCTGACGCAGAAACTCAACGAGGCGATCGTCATCCGGGGGGAACTTGCTCAAAGTAACTCTCCTTGTTGCTCCAGGAATTGCCGTAGGGAAGCCCGCCCATGGAACAGGCGAGACTTTACTGTTCCTAAGGGGATGCTCAAAATCTGAGCAATCTCCTTTTGGGGAATATCTTCTAAATCGTGGAGTACCAGAACCACACGATGCTCAAAACTCAACTGTTGCAACCCTTGCTGAACAACTTCCTGATAATGTAGATGCATCAAATCCGGGGCATTGGGACGAACTGGGAGTGCCTGGGTAAGCCGCTCTCTCTGGCTGTACTCTTGGGCAAACTGTCGCCGCCTATCTGTAGCTACATTCCAGCTAATCCGGTAAAGCCAGGTAGAAAATTGCGTCGCCTGACGCAGTTTAGGCAATCCTTTCCAGGTACGGAGAAATACCTCTTGCACCAAATCATCTAAGGCTTCAGACCCACACAGTTGGTAAAGCGTCGAGCGCACGCGCGGGGAGTAATGTTGATAAAGTTTACGAAAACAGGAGCGATCGCCTTTTTGACAGCGCCGTACCCAATCTACCTCAGTCTCTGGTTCTGGCTTCTGGGTAGCAACTAAATCATCAGTCAAAACCTTGACTGGGAAAGTGAACACTGATGAGTTTTCCCCCCTCCGGTTGTTTCTCAGCTCTTTAGACAAAATCCCCAACAAAAAGGTTCATCGTTCACCGTTTGCCAAGTGTAAAACTTTTGTCAGTCAATCAGCCTTTTCCTCCCCTTTTGAAAAACTGCTTTAAAACCTCACTAGGCTTACGATCCCATGTATCAAGGTGGTTGTAGATTAAGCCGGATTCGGTGAGTGTATAGGTGGAGTCGCCATTGAAAAACACTTGGGGTTTCCAGGGGAGCCGCAAAGTACCCCGAACCGTCCAGTGCGCTTTGATAATATGCTTGGCGACCTGTTGGGTGTCATGGAGATCAAAATGGATGTCTGTAAAAAATAGTTGCGCGTGAAATCGTAGCGTCCAAAAGACAATGCGATAGTTGAATTTACCTTTAAAATTATTAACTAGGTCTTGGAAATAGATATCTTGCGTATAAATCTCGTAGGAGATATCGCGCTCAAAAAGTGTCGGCAATTCTTCCTTAAGGGTTTTTATGACATGGTCTAATTGCGCTTGATACTCGCTCTCACTCAATGATTGGTTCTCAGAAACACTCATTCTTGTCTCCGTTTAATAACTCTGCGCTTGATTCCCTGATGGATGAGTCGTGCAAATTCTCTGTACTGACTCCGGGCGGAGGGTCGCTTTTAGGTTAGCGATCGCGCCTATTATTCAAAAGCCTGAAATCTCTATACCATATAGATAGTCCTGAACTTGACTCTAGCTATGCGAAATTTGTTTCGTGGCTATTATAAACCGACCCCAGAAGAAATTGCCCAAATTTGGCATGAGGGAATTTTTTCTTTTGATACCAATGTTTTACTACATATCTATAGTTACACCCCTGAAACCCGGTCTAAGTTTTTTGAAATTCTTGGTCAACTCAAAGAAAGAATTTGGATACCTCATCAGGTTGCCTATGAATATCAAAAAAATCGTTTGTACGTCATTGCCAACCAGGTCAAAGCCTATGAAGACATTACAGTAATTTTAGACCGCAACTTAAATAGCCTCAAACAGGAATTGTTTAAAGACTATAAGCGTCACCCTTTTATCAATACTCGAAATATTATAAAAACCATTGAAACCGCTCTCGAAGAAATTAAATCTGATTTAACGCGCTCCCATGAGCAACATCCAAATTACGTAGAATCTGATGACCTGCGAGAAACCTTAACTGACTTATTAGAAGGTAAAGTTGGTAAGCCCTACTCCGATGAAGAATTAGAAAATATTTATCAAAAGGCAGAAAAACGGTTTAGCTACAAGAAACCACCAGGATATAAAGATTCAAAAAAATCCCTGCCCAAAAATTATGGAGATGTCGTTCTTTGGTTCCAACTCATTGACTACGCTAAATACATGCAAAAGCCTCTAATCTTTGTTACCGACGATGATAAAGAAGATTGGTGGCTGAAGTATGAAGGAGAAACCATCGAACCCAGACCGGATTTAGTCCAGGAAATTTTGTCTGAAGTTGGTTTGGAAGAATTTAAGTTTTACATGTATCACAGCGACCAATTCTTGGACTACGCCCTAGAATTTTTTAATTTACCTAATCAACCAGAAGCCATACAAGAAGCAAGAGATGTGATGCTGCAAAATGCGGCTACTAAGCGGATACAAGTCGAATCAAATTACATACGGAGCGTTGGCTACGACCCCTCAACTCAAATCCTTGAAGCTGAATTTCGCCATCGGGGGGAAGTTTATCAGTATCTGGATGTTCCTCCCGAAGTTTATAGTGCATTAATGGATGCATCTTCCCATGGGCGTTACTTTGTTGCCAATATCAAAGATAGCTATTCTTATCGTAAGGTAAACTAATTTTCGATTTATTTTCTCGCCCACTTAACTTACCTCGGTGAATCGGTTCGTCACTTATTCCCTAAGATGAAAGGTAGAAAGTAATAAAGATATTTTTAAAATGGACTTTCATCAAGGGCGTCAATACTTTTATCAAGAGATTAATCAACCTGACGACCAAATCGACTTAGGTGTAGCAGCTCTTTATATTGCCCAAGAAGAGTATCCCCGCCTCGATCCTGCCGAGTATCTCAGCGCTCTGGATATGATGGCTGCTGAGGTGGTAGAGCGTTTACCAGCGGAACGCTATCCACTACGGGTGATCCAAAGCCTCAACCAGTACCTCTATGACGATTTGGGCTTTAGCGGCAATAGTAGCAATTATTACGATCCCCGCAATAGCTTCCTCAATGATGTAATCGATCGGCGTATGGGTATTCCGATTACGCTTTCGTTGCTTTATTTGGAGATTGCTAAACGCCTCGACTTTTCCATGGTGGGAATTGGAATGCCGGGGCATTTTCTCATTCGCCCAGATTTTGAAGACGTGGGTATTTTTGTCGATGCCTTTAATCGGGGTGAAATTTTGTTTGAGCAAGATTGTGAGGCACGCCTTGCTCAAATATATGGGCGTCCGGTAAAACTACAATCGGGTTTTGTAGAGTCAGTCACTCCTAGACAGTTTCTGGCGCGAATGCTGACTAATCTCAAATTGATATACATCAATAGCCAGGATTTACCAAAGGCGCTGGCAGCAGTAGAACGAATTCTGATGTTGTTTCCCGATGCGCCCTTGGAATTGCGGGATCGAGGGTTGTTCTACTATCAACTCGGCGACTGGGGGCAAGCTCGTGAAGATTTGGAAAGCTACCTGGCAATGATCCCCAATGCTCAAGATGTGACCACAATTCGCCGTTTACTAGAGCAGTTGAGAATGAGGGGAGGGTGAGGTGTGAAGTATGAAGTGTGAAGTATGAAGTATGAAATAGGCGATTGGAGTAATGGCTAATCGTCGTCGATTTTTCTCTCCCCTGCCCCCCTGCTCCCCTGCTCCCTACTGCCCCAACTTCTGATGCATCTCTTCGGCTAGGCGCTTGAGGCGGCGTAGTTGAGCTTTCATGTCCTCTTGAGTCCAGCGATGAGCAAAGGTGTTGAAGCCCCAGCTAATCAGGGGATTGGAAATTTCAAATTCAAAGCGATTGAGGAGATAGGTTCCTTCCTGATTAGGTTGACACTCCCAGCGATCGCGTCCGCGAAAAAATCCCTTAAAGCCCCAGACGATTAAACCGGGTTCCCGTTCAACAACAACAGTTTTTAGTGTCGGCTGCAACACAGGGATTTGAATGATAAAGCGGCTGCGGCTACCGATTTGTGTACTCCACTCCCCAACGGGTTCGCAACGTAAAGCCGGGTTGAGCCAGCGATGCATTAAAGTCTGATCAGTAATGCAACGCTCAACGATAGTGGCACTGGCATTGATATAAATGGATTGTTCAAAAACTCGAGCGTTTGACATCTAAAACTTCAAAAATTTATCTAAAACGAGTGAAGACATAAGGCTGAAAAGATGCTCTAGGTGAGCTGTAAGGGAAATTTTAGTTAAAAATCTGCAAATATTTGACTTTTGGGGCTGGATTCATCTAAAGATAGATTGAAACCAGCAGAAACAACACCTAACCTTGTGGTAGTTTTTTTGCTAAATGGGTCATTTACGGATGCAGACACAAGTAGATGACCTACAGCTGGCAAAGATGGCTTGAGTACGCATACCTCTATAAGCTATAACTAGCAATTTTCTTATGTTTGCTCGTTAGATTCGAGGTCAACTCACAAAAACCATGAATGGAAATTGGCAAGGAATGACTGAATTTGTAAGTCTTGGTGTACCAATAATGCGAGCGCAACAGACTCTCGCGCAGGTAAGACCAACTGAACCTCAACCCCTAGCACCCATAACAAGCGCGGGATATTGGCAAGGAATTGCTCAAAATCTCGGCGAGTTTGTTCCGAGTTTGCTAGCAGCGATCGCGATTTTGATAATTGGAGTCCTTATTGCTCTAATTGCGGCGGCGATCGTCAGGGGCATTTTAAACCGCACAAATATCGATAACAAAATTGCTGGTTGGGTTACAGGAGATCCCAGACAGGCACCTAAGGTAGAGGATTGGATCTCTGGTGCCGTTTTCTGGATCATTATTGTTTTCACTGTAGTGGCTGTTTTACAGATACTACAGCTAGAAGCAGTTTCTCGACCCCTGAATAATTTTCTCGAAAGAGTCATCGGCTTCTTGCCGAATTTATTGGGGGCAATCATTCTCTTAGTGATCGCTTGGCTACTAGCATCGGTGGTCAAACTACTGGTGACGCGAGCACTCAAAGCGTTTCATTTAGATGAGCGCTTAGGTCAACACATGGGTGATGACCGGGCTGAAAGAGCCAGCACGACCACACCACCGGGAACAGTTCCCCCAACAACCGATACATCAGACACACGGAGCACTCCTCCCCGCACAGACAGCTTTTCTCTAAGCGAAACGATTGGGAGCGCGCTGTACTGGTTCATCTTCCTACTATTTCTTCCGGCAATCTTAAGCACCTTGGGGTTGGAAGGAACTCTACTACCAGTCCAGGAACTGCTCAATAGAATTTTGGCAGTCTTGCCAAATCTCTTGGCAGCCATTGTGATTGCGGCGGCGGGTTGGCTAGTTGCTCAAGTCGTGCGCCGGATCGTTACGAATCTGCTCGTAGCAGCAGGAACAGACCGCATGGGAAGACGCTTTGGACTCAATCAAGGGAGCAGTGGTCAATCTCTTTCCTGGATTATTGGAACGATTGTCTACGTCCTGATTTTGATTCCTACCGCGATCGCTGCCCTCAATGCCTTGCAAATTGAGGCAATTTCTGGGCCGGCGATTTTAATGTTGACCCAGATTCTCAACGCTCTGCCGTTGATTTTCACAGCAGCATTGATTCTGTGTATTGCTTATTTCATCGGACACTTTGTCGCTGAATTAGTAACGAATATTCTCAAAAGCCTTGGCTTTGACAATGTTTTCGACTGGATAGGTTTGCCAGCACTAAGCCCTAGCCGTCGCGCCCCGCCATCACTCCATCCTGACGCCACCACTCTACCGGATCTACCACCACCGCCCCAACCTGGACAAGAAACCCGGCTACAGCAGCCACAGACACCACCGATTCCCAAACGCTCACCGTCAGAATTGGTAGGAATCATTGCCTGGGTTGGCATCATGTTGTTTGCAACGGTAGCAGCAACCAACGTCTTGCAGTTTGCCGCCTTGACAGCAATCGTTACAGGGATTGTGATCATCTTAGGTCAAATCCTGGCGGGTCTAATTGTCTTTGCCGTGGGTCTGTACCTGGCAAACCTTGCCTATAACTTAATTACCAGTCCTGGCTCTCGTCAGTCGCAAATATTAGGTCAAGCGGCACGGATTGCAATTATTGCCCTAGTTTCAGCAATGGCGCTGCAACAGATGGGGATTGCCAGCAGCATTGTGAATTTAGCCTTTGGCTTGCTACTAGGAGCAATTGCTGTAGCCACCGCCCTCGCCTTTGGTTTGGGTGGTCGCGACATTGCCGCCAATCAAGTCCGAGAATGGCTATCTTCTTTCAAAAAAGAAGACCAAACGCCGCCACGATACTAGGACGGATGGAGGTTGAGGATATAGCGATCGCTTTTTGTTAGGGTTCAGTAGTTCGTTGCAATTGACAACTCCAAAAACCTCCTTCCTGCAAGCTTTGCTCATCCGATTACGAGCAGGAACACCAAACAAAAAGCACTCTACCCTTAATTCATTAATCCAACGAAGACAATTTTCAGGTGTGAGATTGGTTGAAAAGCCAATCTCTTTTTTTGGCAATAATTAAGCTGTCGCACCCATAACCTAGCTGGTCTGGCTATGAAGTTAGAGCTACGGCAGCTTAATCCACTATTTGACGGCGACGCCCTGGTTCTCCCAGCTTGGCATTGAGTTCTGTTTTGATACGGCTAATAATCGACGCTTCATCCAGGGAGGAAAGAATGTTCGTCACCACTGCTTTTGGCCCATCTGGCCCCCAGGATGCGCCATTTTCTAGATAAATCTTCGTCACTTGCCCAATGGCATAGGAAGAGACGCCCGTAACGGCTGCCTGGGTTGCGGCTACCGATAGATAAGGTGCAAGGGATATCCCACCCGTTGCTGGAGCCCAAAGACCTAAAAGACTTTTGAGAGAACCTAAACCTAGGGTTGCTAACACCTCACTGGCACTAATACCGCACATACTGATAGCGATTTTTTGCAACAACCCTACCGCACCTTGCTGGGTCATCGGGATTCCGTAGAGACGCGATAAGGTGAGAATCATGGCTACATCAATGATTGCCCCTGTCAGGATATCAGCCACCGTTACAGGATTAAGAGCGATCGCGACTGCCTTTGTCATCACCCCTTTCCAGATGATTTGGTTGGCACTTTCTTCCCGAATCGTCATTTTTCGCTGCACCAGTTGCTCATTCACCTCATCGGCATATAGCATCGTATTTAAGGCAACAAGTGACTTCCCTTCCCGGTGCAAAATCTCCAAAATCTTTAGCTTCAGTTCCTGAACTTGCGGATGTCCTAGATAACGTCGGACTCCAATACTGCCATCAGGACGGCGCACCGCCTCCGCCACCAAAGGCGAAGCCGCAACCATGACAATTTCCGAGGGTTTAAGTAACTGCCGCACCCGGTCATCACGAATTTTGTGATAAATTGCCGTGCGGTCAGCCTCCGGATACTGGTCAATTTTGTTGAATACCAGCAACATCGGTTTGCCAACCTCTCGCAATTGGGAGAGCGCCTCGTACTCCACTTTGGTCATATCACCCGCGATGATGAACAAAATCAAGTCGGCTTGTTTTGCCACTTGCCGTGCCAAGGCTTCTCGCGTCTCCCCTTTAACTTCATCAATTCCCGGTGTATCGATTAGCTGAATTTGGGAATTGCCAATGCTCGGCAAGGCGACTTTCAAAACCTGGCGATCGCCCTCTGCTCCGGTTTCCTCGATAGATACGCGCTCCGCCGCCATTTCCTTAGGGCGATCGCTCGTCTCCACCTGCCAGTTCGCTTCGTTGCGGTGGCGAGTCACCCCATGTAGTGCCCCTGTCTCAAAGACTTGCTGACCTAAGAGGGCGTTGAGGATTGATGATTTCCCACGTCCCACCATGCCAAAGGCAGCAATTTGCACGCAAGTACGTTCTAGCTTGTCCAGCATGGTAGTAAGGTCGCCAATTTCCGACTCCAAACCCGCTCGCTCTCTGGGGGTGAGGTCAAGATTGGTGACCAACTCTCGTAAAGCCTTTTGTGCCTGTTTGAAATTCAGTTCTCCCTGAATTTCTTCAAAACTCCAGATCGCATTGTCCAAATCCTGGTCTGGTTCACTGGAATTTAAAAAGTCAGTGTTAGGGGACGAATTAGCCAAGAAATGCACCTCCTATTGATTGCTGGCGCTATAGATACCGACTGCCGATGAAGACAGCATTAATGATGGGTACACTACACTGATCCTAGCCATTGCTAAGGCAATCGACATCTTGATCCAGGATGAGGAAGAGAAAGATCCCCAAGAAGTTCATCCTTCCGATTTCATTGCTCTATCTCTAGTAAGCTACACAGAACACAATCCGTTTGTTACTCTATACCCTTAAATCAGATAATAATTTTTCAATTGTGAGTGCTAAACATCTGCCGGAAACTACTGCTTATGTCAGGATTACTCATCAGTCCTGGCAACAGGGCAAAATTGAGGGAGAAGTCCGAGCAGCGGAATATGAATGGCAGTTTTACTGGTGTTTTCGACAAGGTCAGTTATCAGTTAGACCTTCCCTAGGACGAGCATTGATTCAAGAACCCCTCGGTCGATTTTTAGAGCGTTACGATTATCAGCTAGAACCCGGTGGAGATTACGCCTTCACTATCCGAGCAGAGCTTTGAGGAGTTGCTGAGTAGGTGCAGGGAGCAGAGGAGCAGGGGAGCGGGGGTGCAGGGGCGCAGGGGAGCGGGGGAGCAGCGGAGCAGGGGCGCAGGGGAGCAGGGGAGCAGCGGAGCAGGGGAGCAGCGGAGCAGGGGAGCAGGGGAGCAGCGGAGAAAATAACCAACCCTATTCATCCTTCACACCCTTCATACTTCACCCTTCATCCTTCACCCTTTATACTTCACCCTTCATCCTTTATACTTCCCCCTTTCTTCCTACTCAGGACTCAGGACTCAGCACTCAGGACTCCCTAAAACTAAGTAGCGCTCGATCAGGAGGATGGCGACAATGTCATCAATCGGGCGGGGGGGTTGGCGCATTCCTTGGGGGATGAGGCGTGCCAAACCTTTGGGGGGGTGCATTTGCCAATAGCGATCGCGTGCCTCTAAACTGCTGTAGCGCTCATCAACTAAGACAATGGGAAGTGACGTTGAGACGGCCATTTCGATTTGCTTTTTCCAATGCTTGGCAGTGGTTTGATCCCCCATCACTAGCCGCTCAATCGTAAAGCGCTGCAACAGAGACCCAATGGTTGCGATCGCCTGCTCGGAAACAACAACCTGATGGTAATGCAACTGTCGATTGCGTTCCATGACTGCCACCCCACATTTATCGCGCCCTGGATCAAATCCCAAAATCATGTTGATCGCTACTTTCAAGTACTAAAAATAACTTGCCCATCTTGTATAACAACCAGCCGCACTTTCAACGGCCCAGCGGTAGCCGTTGGTTCTACAGCTACCGCTTTCACATCTACAGGTTTGTCGTACTGATTGAGCTGGTCGATGAAGTTGATCATGGTTGCCACTCGACCATCTTCAATTTGGATTTCGCCTAGTATACCCGCGCGACGGGCACGGAACTCGGAAGCTGCCAGTAACTGATCGAGCCGTGTCCGCACTTCCCTATCACTCATTGTTGAAGAATCAGCAGAAATAGCAGCAAGGACATCACCGGGCTGGAAGACGACTTGATTGACTGCTGCATCTGCAAACACTTGGATCGGTCTTTCACCCTCTACATAGTTGGCGGCGGAAATAATTCGCACCACATAGTCTCGACCGTCGTTAATTTGTTCAACAAGCTGCTCCACTTGAGCTTGGGTAATTTGCACAATCTGATCATTACCTGTGTCCGTCCCAGTGCGAGTAATCTGAGCGGTTGTCCGATTAGCTTCTCGCAGTAGTTGATCGACAGCAGACCTAGCCGCAGCGGGATCGGTAATCCTCACTACCCCTGATGCCAACACGCGACCGCGAACAATCGCCACATTGCCCTGACGCAGCACTTGATAGTTTTGAAAATACTGCTCTAGAACTTTTACTTCCTGTTGTAAATAAGTTTGCTGTTTGTTTAAAGTATCAAGTTGGTTATTTTGTTGTGCCAGTAGAGTTTCTTGTTGGAGCAGGAATTCTTCAAGTTCTTGCAGGCGAGCTTCCCGTTGAGCGATCGCCACTTCAAATTCTTGTTCAAGTTCCCGCAGACGAGCTTCCCGTTGGGCTATAACTTGATTGCGTTCTGTAATCGTCTGATTACGCTTGGCAATTTCTTGGTCGCGCTGGGCTACCAGGTCTTTAAGTTGCTCATTTTGCCCTTTAAGTTGCTCGTTTTGCCCTTTGAGTTGCTGATTTTCTGCGTTTAGTTGGGCAATTTCCGCTCTAACTTGATCCCGCTGTCGAATCAGTTCTTTCCGTTCTTCTAACAACGCCTCAATTTCTGACCTCAAGGCTGCCCGTTGCTCAGAAACATTGGTCAGTTGGCGTTCCGTCCTCTGAAGTTGTGCGGCTGTTTGGGCTTGTTCAGCACGAGCCTCCTTTAAGGATTCATTAATGGTATTCAGCCGACGTTGCGCCTCAAGTTGCTCAGCTCGCGCTTCAGCAAGTTCCTGTTCAATCTGCTGTTTTTGAGTATTAACTGTTGTCAAGTCGCTACGGGCAATTCTCAGTCTTTTCTGAATTTCATCCAGTTCAAAGATTCCTTGTCGCAGGGACTTGCTGGTAGCAAATAAAATGCCCAACGTCGAAGCAGAAATTAAACTACCCGTCACAATCGTTACCACAACGGCTGTATTGCGGGGACGGAGATTAAATAAACTCAGACGCGCTTTACCGACTCGCGTGCCCAAACGATCGCCCAGCGTTGCGAGTAAGCCCCCCAACACCAAAATCGCCGCAATTAGGATGTAACCGCTGGTCATCGCATGCGCCTAGTTCACCCAGATACAGCCTATCTCATGGCAATCGGGCGTTATGTGCTTTTTCTCTGTCAAGGGGTTTAATTGTCTAAATTCTTCTTTTACTGTAATTGGCGAAGGGCGTAAATGGAGCGGATTTCTCTTCTAGTGCCGGGATTTTTAGGTAAATTGTTGGCTGAGAGCAACAGGATTATGCACTGTAATCTTCTTTTTGTGAATGGAGATCATGTTTTCGGTGCGGAGATCTCCCAGCAACCGCGTTACAGTCACACGGGTAGAGCCAATCGCTTCCGCGATCGCCTGGTGAGACAGCTTCAGATCGATCGTAATTCCTTCCGAACCCGGTATCCCAAAGTCCCGGCAGAGAATCAATAGAAAACTGACCAAGCGCGAACCCATATCCCGGTGCGCCAGAGTTTCAATCATCATCTCCGTTTGCAGAATGCGAGACGAAAGCCCCCGCAACAGTAACATCGACAAGTCAGGATTATCCTTCAGAGATTGCTCAACTTGATCGATCGGAGCAGACAGCAACTCCACAGGCGTAAATGCCACTGCATGGTAAAAGCGATCGGAGCGATGCCCAGTAATCAGTGACAAGACTCCAAAAACGCTATTTTCCCTCAGCAGTGCCACAGTGATTTCTTCCCCAGCTTCATAAACCCTGGAAAGCTTCACCGCTCCTTTCATTAAAAAGTAAACCCGTTCTGCTGGATCGCCGGGGAAAAATATGGTTTTGCCTCGCTCAAAGGTTTCAACAACTGGAGGAAACGATCCCCCACCCAGTTGACGAAACACGGCTGCCAGCGGTCTATCTTGCGTTACCACCATACTTATAACCCTCACCAATGACAAGCACGACTAGTTATCATTCATGGCTGGTCAAGAAGTGAAACTTACCGACCAGCCCTGCAAAACACTGAGTGTATCAAAGACTACTTAATCTGAGTCTGGAAGAGTTTTTTGTACAGATTGATACATAATGACTTAAAACGCCAGCTCTTCGTCTAATCCTTCACATTGAGACAGAGCCTTTGGGAGTTAAAATACACCGGGCGACAAGGGCAATTTCCCCTTTCACCTCACCCTCCAAATTACCTCTAAAATTAAAATACTATGCTCGATCTGACTGGAAAAAACGCACTTGTCACTGGTATTGCTAACAATCGTTCGATTGCCTGGGGGATTGCCCAACAACTCCATAAAGCAGGAGCAAACCTCGGCATTACCTATCTACCTGATGAAAGAGGTCGCTACGAGAAGAAAGTTAGAGAACTGGTAGAACCACTGCAACCTAGTATCTTTGTCCCCTGCAATGTTCAAGAGGATGCCGACATCGAGGCGGCGTTCGACACAGTTGCCAAGGAATGGGGCAAGCTCGATATCCTGATTCATTGCCTTGCCTTTGCCAATAAAGACGACTTATCTGGTGAATTTAGTCAAACTTCGCGGCAAGGCTTTGCCCTGACATTGGATGTCAGCACGTACTCGCTGACGCGATTGGTAGGTGCCGCCAAACCTTTAATGACCGAAGGTGGCAGTATCGTCACCATGACCTACCTCGGTGGCGTGAAAGTTACTCCCAATTATAACGTTATGGGAATTGCCAAAGCCGGACTGGAAATGAGCGTTCGTTACCTCGCCTCAGAATTGGGCCCAAACAATATTCGCGTTAATGCGATCTCCGCCGGGCCAATCCGCACCCTCGCCTCCTCAGCGGTAGGGGGCATCCTCGATATGATTCATCATGTAGAAGAAGTTGCCCCTCTGCGGCGGACTGTGACTCAAACCGAAGTCGGCAACGCGGCTACATTCTTGTGCAGTGACTTGGCAAGCGGGATCACAGGTCAAATTCTCTACGTTGATGCCGGTTACGAAATCATGGGGATGTAAAGAAAGGGAAAAATACAAGGTAGAGATGTTTTGGCAAAATATCTCTCCTATTGAACCATTACTGCCAAATTCATCAAAAAATCACTTCATTCCTCTCATACCTAGTTAGCCGAGTCTGCCATGCAAACCAGCAATAACCCTAACGGGATTTCTACGGATCGCTCCCTTCCCCATCGCGACCTGCCATCAGCCCGTAGCGCTTCTGTTAACCGCACCACTAAGGAAACTGATGTCAAGGTGAGCATCAACCTAGATGGGACGGGCACTTGCTCTGCTGCGACGGGTGTGCCATTTCTCGATCACATGCTCCACCAAATCGCCTCCCACGGATCGATCGATCTGGATGTATGGGCAAAAGGAGATTTAGAAATTGACGACCACCATACGAACGAAGATGTGGCGATCGCTCTTGGTGAAGCTTTCAGGGAAGCTTTAGGCGATCGCAAAGGGATTGTCCGTTTTGGTCACTTTTTTGCCCCTCTAGATGAAGCCCTCGTGCAAGTAACTCTGGACTTTTCCGGACGCCCACACCTGAGTTACGGCTTAGACATCCCCACCCAGCGTGTTGGTACCTACGACACCCAACTTGTGCGGGAATTCTTTGTCGCCGTGGTCAATCATAGCCGCATGACGCTGCATATCCGTCAACTAGATGGCATCAACTCCCATCACATCATCGAAGCAACTTTCAAAGCCTTTGCACGAGCCGTCCGCATGGCGGTGGAAATCGATCCCCGTCGGGCTGGAATGATTCCCAGCTCTAAAGGAGTTTTGGAATGAAGTAAAGGAGGTTATGGGTTTGCCCCATCTCCCCCGCACTTATACCTCTTGGGGGCCAAAAACCATTTGTAGAACTACAGGCTCTCCATTAGAGCAATGATATTTGTCTGCCCAATCACGGATCAGATGATCGAGTTCTTGTAGGGCTTGCTCAATATTTTCTGACGGAATATCCAACTCCTCCAATACCCGCATCACTTTTGGCTGTCGATCTGCCCAGTTTCCCATTAGTCGGAAGTACCGAGCGGTATCCTCGATCATGATGTAGGTGCGTTCTTCATCAGCGGCGGGAGAGTAAGAGGCGCGGGTAAGGGCGTAGAATGGCAAGCCCCAAGGATGATCGATACGCGTTACCGTACCTGAATACAGCAAGCGCCGCTTAATGTGTTCGGCTAATGCCTCACTCAAGGGCGTTCGCCGCTCTTCTGGCAAGTCTTCCTGAGAGCGAGCGTGAAGAAATTCGATCAACTCTATGAACTGAAATGAATTTACCAGTTGGACATCGGGTAAATTCTCTGGCAGTTTTTTTTCTATCTGGCGCTTTTCCTCGGAGGTGAGGCTAATACTGGCAATACGCGATCGCCCCGGTTGCCAGGGATATTTTTCCAGCCACACGTAGGGGAACTGAATCAAGTAACGAGGTTCTTGAGAACCCAGCATCTTGAGCAATTTTCCTTCTGTCAATGCTTGCCGGACTTCTTCGACAATTACTTTCACCCGCTTAGGCTCAATATGATGCAAATGCCCGGTCATGCGGGTGTTTTGACCTTGTTCTAGATAAGTTATGTAAATGGCACACTTTGCTGCTGTTGCCGCTGCATCTAGAAAGGCTCCGTGTCGATGTCCTCCAGTACGCATGGCACTGAAAGCCAGATATAACATGATCTGATCCATCGAACTAGGACTGAGGCGCTTGATCAGATCGAGATTGTTGCTCATGTTAGGGGCGGTTAAATCGCATGGTACAGAAATTTTGTTACTTAATGAAAGACTCACTGTTTTACCTGAGCCGTGAGTTTAATCACAAAGCAGCACACACGCTCAACGAGTAGCACCCTAAAGCAAGAACTAAATAATTCTCTCTAATTATAGAAAAAAAAAGGTAAATCGAAAACCATAAAATTTCCCCTGTTACCGTTAAAAACAGAGGAAATTGAAATGTTTAACAAACTTCACATTTAGGAAGCAAAATGATTTAGGAGACACAGAACTCCCGGCGTCCACTACCACGATGGCAAATCAGATTACTTACAGAAGTTGCTTGTGATTGACGAAATTCTCGGCGATCGCTTCCCCGATGAGGAGAAGGTTGAGGATTGCTGGGTACGATGATTTTGCTTAGTAACTGAGGAACAATTGTCGATGTTTGTCGTCCAGTTGAGCGAAAATTTATCAATTTAGCATCAACAGAAAGCGAAATTGATAGTATGCTCAACAAGAAGATAGAAGTGTAAGTACGCATAGCAGATTTCCGTGTCAGGGCTTCTAACTCCCTGATACGGAGTTCCTACTATGGCGTCAGGATAAACTTTGTCAGAAGGTTAATTTAAGTTTGTTCATGAGTAATTGTTAATAGCTAATTCCCGGTTTCTACTACATGACAAATAACCTTTTCCACCACTAACCAACCCCCCGGTTTGTTCAGATATCCCCAGAGAATAAGAGATTGCCCCTCCGTGTAAGTCAGTAGCTGTTGGTCTACCTCAGGTTGCAGAGTAATGAGCTTCCAGATTTGACCCGCGTGGGAAGTGGGTTTAGAAAGGGTAATGGTGTAGGTTTGGGTGTCATGGTAATGAAAAACGCCGCTAAACTCATCAGCCAGCGGCTGTTTTAAGCTTGAAAAGACAAAAGCCGCAGGGCAGTTGCCACTGCTAGGATAGGCGTCTGGATTATCTAGGTAGTAACGTTGCCAGTGCAGCCAGTCTGGGTGCTGGGAGGGTAGGTTGAACAAAGGAGCAATACTGGGGGCAACTTTGTCTTTTAGCAACGACTCCTGCAGGCGTCCTACGGGTAAATCTTGGGGTTGACAGCCGAGTTGAACGCACAGGGCTGCTGCCATTCCCGCTGCTTGACCAATATTCATCACCACCGGTTGTAACCGCGTGGAACCATTAGCAATATGAGAGACAGAAATATTCTTATCGCATGCCAAAAGTCCCTCAGTTGACTCTGGCACCAAACACCCATAGGGAATAGTAAATGGTGTTCCCGTCCAGCGTCCTCCCCAGCGAATTGACTTTGGGGCTAGCAGGAAATCGACACCTGGATAGTGATGGTCATTAGCATAGTTGCCGAGGGCTACTGCTGTAACTTGTCCCCCTGCATCCCGAGGCAAAGCGGCGACTTTTCCTCCAGCCATTGGCAAAATATCCTGTTCTCGGAGGGTCGTTAGTCCGCGCAGGCGTCGGCTTTCCCGGTAGTAAGGATGTAGAGCATAAGCACCTCCTCCTGGGGAGTTCGGACTCAAAGGTGAAGGAAAGATGTTTTCTGCTAAACCGTAGCGACGACCGAAATGAGTTTGAATGAAACGGACAAAGCTTTGAGTGTGCCAAAGAGCTTCTTGGAGAAACTCCTGGCGCGATGCCTCAGACACAACTAAGCGCCCTAAATCTTCACCATAATCATTGCCCTTAATCGGCCAGTTGATCATCAATAAACCCCCTGGCAAGCGTCCATAATTAACAAATCGCTCCCCGTCCCCGATGTAGTTTTCCCAAGCCCCTATAAACTGGTTGGGGTTCTCTTGGGGGGGAGTAGGAATTTCTGGTGCTTCGCCGCCCTCGCCAAAATCCTGCATCATCGCCACCCAAGTAGGGGCTTGCACGGGATATTGCCTTGTCAGCTCGTTGTGAGCCACGGGGGCGCTAGGTTCTCCAAACTCCGATTGCAACTCCCAGCCCCAACGATAGGGGACTTCTGCCAGGGCTAGTAAATCTCCCAATTCTGTTGCATCCAGAGTAATCTGAGCATTGACGGTGAAGTCGCTAAAGCGCACCCCTGTAATCCGGTTCCCTGCTTTGAAAACCTCTATTGGCACTCGTTTGGCAATCCATTTGAGATTAGGTAGGGCTTGCACCCAGTCTGTAAAGAGTTGAGCCGCAACGCGAGGGTCATAGGTAAACATGCTGACCCAGCTATGATTTAAGCCTTCCGGTTGCCGAGACCGTAACTCCTGCAAAAATGCTCCCCACAACCCCGTCTGAAAGGCGGCGAGTTCATTGCCATCGGGAGCGCAAACCCCCGCCGAGGTGAGCATTCCCCCCAACCAAGAAAACTCACTCACTAAAACCGTCTGAACTCCTCGACGCGCGGCTTGAATCGCTGCCGCCGTTCCCCCTGTGCCACCCCCAACAACTAAAACATCGGCTGTAAGTGTTTGATGAACCATGCCTCAACTCAACCTGACGCGATTGAGGACATCATACGGGCATCTAACAAGCTTGTCCTACAGTTGAGCTTATTTGCCCGTTGTCGCGAATCAAACATTAGTCAACGAACAAACTTTTAACTGGCTCTACATAAGGTAAAGATGATGTATTTTGTCCTTGTTTCGGATATTGCGTTTAATGGCATGTAGTCTATTATTGTAGACATATAGCCACATCAACACATAGCTACACTACGCAAAAGACTCCTCTAAGCAACATATACATTTATGAAAACCACAATACTTAGGAAAAATATGCCTGTAGAGTCAGTCATTGCTCAAAAACAAGAAGCGCACTCTATTAAGCAACTGGAGCGTCTACTTGAACAACCGCAGGCACAACTAGTAGCAGCTAACGGAGAAGCCATTCGTATTCCTGAACCGATATATCAAGTGCTGCGTCAAGTCGTACATGCTATGGCATTAGGTCAGGCTATATCTATAGTTCCTGATGAACAGGAAATGACGACACAGGAGGCGGCTGACTTGCTGAATGTCTCGCGACCTTATTTGATTAAGTTGTTAAAGCAAGGAGAAATCCCCTACACCAAAGTGGGCACGCATCGTCGTGTTCGTTTTCAGGATGTGATGGAATACAAGCAGCAACGGGATACTAAGCGTAGTCAACTACTGGATGAGTTAATACAGTTGAGCGAGGAAGCAGGATTTTACGAGAATGAATAATTTAACCTACATTTCGCATTACTAGCCGCAGTATCGAAGTATTTCAATTGATTAATAACCCTAAACAAATATTACTTTTTTTATTCAAAAGGTAATAATACGCATAATTATCTCCTAAGGTAAGTAAAATCGCTATTGCAATATAAATTTAACAGAGCCATAGGTAACAATATGACTTCGGAAACACCACAAGGTTCATCCTCTAGTTCTCAGAACATTAGTGATGTAGTAAAACTTGTCACGCTTGGGGAAGATGCAGTACTAGTAGCGAAGCTTGAAGAACCCCTTCCTGATGGCACAAAAATTACAAGGATTGAGGTTATTGCAGAATCCCCTCTTGGAGGCGGTGGCAATTCTTGTATCATTCAATTTAATTAGAAGAAGTGGTTTTCAAGAACCTACTTGTTTAGAGTTAGTCTCTCCATACTAATTAATCTTTGCTGTTAGAACCAAGTATAGGCTTATCTAGAAAGTAGCTTAACAAGGTTCTCTAGTAAATATTGTTTGCTGTTGTAGTAAGGAGAGACTTACTTTCTATGCTAAAAACTACTTATGAGAAAAATATGAATTCTAATCTTTTTCAAAAATCAAACTATAACTACTTTGTTAAACGTGAAGAAGGTCTAGTAGGTTATAACGCTCGAACTGGAGTTCTTGCTCTTCTTTCAGAAGAAACAGGAAGGATTCTGCAAGAAGATAAAGATAAAGCTATTACAGCATCTGATATTGGTGAGACTAATCTTTGTGAACTCACGAATATGGGTTTCTTGCATAACGGAAATGAAGTTGAACAGATATTGTCTAAATTCAACAAAGTCAAGGACAAGAAAGAGACTTTAAATTTCACAATACTACCAACAATGCTATGTAACTTCTCCTGTGACTACTGTTTTCAAGGAGGCCATGAAGACGGTAAGAGTATGTCTTTGGAAACTCAACAATCTACTCTTATTTTCATTCGATCAGCTATGGCAGCGTATAAAAAAATTACCTGTACTTGGTTTGGAGGTGAACCTTTAATTGCAAAGAAAACTGTGCTTGATATGTCCCATCAAATTAAATCTATGGCTGATGAGCGTGGGCTAGAAATCTATATAGATATTGTAACAAACGCGATTCTCCTTACTCCAAAGACAGCTAAAGAACTCGCAAATGCTGGAGTAAAGCAAGCGCAAGTTTCTTTTGATGCGTTAATTTTTAAAAATAGCAAAAAACGAGGCGTACTTGATGTGGCAGGTCATCCCTCTTTAATTCTCAAAAATTTAATTGAAGCTCGAAAATATTTAGATATTAGAATCCGAGTTAACGTCTCTACTGAAAACTCTAATGATGTTTCCAAAATTGTTGAAGTTTTAAGCCAAAACGGCTTTAAAGATAATTACTACATTGCACGGATTCATAATCATCAAAATGAGTTTCAAGTAGGCATTGATTCACCAAAACAGACAGAGAATACCTGTGGAGCCACTGGTTGTAACTCATGTAGTTCTACAAGCTCAGAAGTTCCAGCTTGTGCTACCCTTAGCCGCTCAGATTATGCCCGCTTTGAACATAATTTCTTCCTGAATCACCCTGAAGCATTACAAAGAGTTGTGCAGAAATTAGTACCCAAATCACATTTTTGTTCAGCAACTCTTGGCAGTATGTTTGTTATCGACCCAGAGGGATACGTGAGTCGATGCTGGCATAGTGCTGGTTCACCTGCTGAATCAATAGGAAACGTTCACGATCTCGCAGAAGCTGCAATAAGCTCAAAAGTATCTAGGGATTGGGATGAGTTTTCTCCATTAGCATACCCATCCTGCAGAGGCTGTAAGGTACTGCCTTTATGTATGGGAGGATGTTCCCATCCACGTATGTTTATGGAGACAACTAAGCCTCCATGTGAATCAATTAAGTATCAAGTTCAGTTTTGCGTAGATACATTAGGAAGGATAATAGCTACTACGCCGGAGCAATAAACAGCTATTTGGCGAGCAGCTAGAATATTTACTTTGAGTGACTCTTTCTAAGAAGAATATGTTTAAGGATACTCGGTTATCAGTCTCAAGGTTTATTCAACAAAGATCATACTATTGTGGTCCTGCCTGTGCTCAAATGTTTTTATCCCTCCCTAGCTTTTCTATTTCCTCTCCACAACAAGTTGCTTTTGAGGAAATTCAAAGACTTAATGTAGAGGCAGGCAAATGGTACTCAGATCCGGAGGGATTAGGTAAGTATATTAGTAACGTTTTACCTGATATGCTCAATAGAGATGTAGATGATATTGCAACTCCATCAACCAACTTTCAAAAAGCATTAGATATAATTAGTTATACAATTGATTTTCTGAAAATTCCATGTATTGCTCTTGTTGATGGAGGGAAACACTGGGTTGTTATTGACGGCATTCGCTTTAATAGAGAACCAAGCGGAAAGCAAGATGTCGTAGGTCTTTTCATTCGCGATCCTTGGAAAACATCTCCAGATTTTAGTTATATAAGTGTCACGGAGTTTCAAAAAACCAAGTTTTTACCTAACATGGTAGGTAGTCGATGGAAGGATCAGTATGTTGTATTAACTAAGCCTACTAGTCAAGAGCTTTTAGTTACTAATGCGAATGAAATTATGATTCCAGGTGGTGGTTTTCCAGATGGAGCTAGCTCAGAGGAAATTGCTATTGAAAACCTGCGACTTCAAGGTTTTGAAAACGTGGAACAAATTACAATTGAGGGGGGTGGAGCACCAATACTTGTCCCTGTTCATGTTGAGGGATTAGATGGTGCTTCTAATTACACAATTGTTCCACTTGATGCTACTAAAACAAGAGAATTTCAAGACTTTATCTACGCTGCAATTGAATACGAGACAAATACTCTAATTGAAGTCTCTAGTCTTCCTGATGTTCTTCAAATATTTAGTGATCAGGAAGTACAGGAGCGGTTAGAAGAAGTTTTTCCAGGAAGAAGGTTTGAGATTATTCCTGGATACTTTTGGAAGCCGTCTTTTGAGTTAAGAAGCAGATTAGCGGTTGCACGGCGCTTTAAGCTTGATGATCAGGAAATGATTTTATTACCTGATGGATCTGTGGTTAATACCCTAACTGACTCCATTAAGGGAGGTTAGCAATTAAACTACTAAACCACTCTCCACTGAAAGTACAGAGGTTTGGTAGAGACTGAAAGTCTGGACTTAAGGAGGACTTTAGTCCTCCTCTACTAGAAGCAAGCCTGAAGATACTCTGACTAGACAGGCAATAGGCGACGCAGAATAGAAGGTAATCATCAAAGCTGATGGCTGACGCTGCCCAAAGGTGCTAAACCTAGTTACGTCGAGCGTTGGGCAATCAGCATGAAAGCACAAGTATTTCGAGGCGTTAATCAGCTTAGTTACGAAGAGCTACCAGTCCCGGAACTGCAACCGGATGAGGTGCTGGTGCAGGTGCAAGTTGTCGGCTTGTGCCAATCAGATATTAAAAAGATTCGCTATCCCCTCTACGAAGCACCGCGCATTTTTGGGCATGAGACAGCAGGGGTAATTGCGGCAGCGGGAGAGGCGGTTCAGGGATGGGAGGTTGGGCAACGGGTGGTGGTGATGCATCACGTCCCCTGTATGCGTTGTACCTACTGCCTCAATGACAACTTCTCAATGTGTGAGGTTTACAAGAACATCACGACAACCGCAGGGTTTACGCCTAGTGGTGGCGGCTTTGCCGAGTATGTGAAGGTGCCAGGGCATATTGTACAAAATGGGGGGTTAATTCCCATCCCTGAGAGCGTTAGTTTTGAGCAAGCAAGTTTTGTGGAACCGACAAGCTGCTGCTTGAAGGCAGTGAAGAAAGCCGCTGTTGCGCCGGGGGAGACGATTTTAATTACTGGGGCAGGCCCAATTGGGCTGATGTTTATTATGCTGGTGAGGTATTTTGGGGCGAGAGCGATCGCTACTGATTTACTTCCTTCCCGCCTAGAAAAAGCATTGAGCGTCGGTGCAGAAGCCGCATTTGATGCACGAGACTCGGATTTACCTGCCAAGATTCAGGCGTTAACGAATGGGATGGGAGTTGATACAACTCTCTTAGCCGTTCCGAGTCAGAAGGCATTTTTTCAAGCACTAGACTGCACGCGCAAAGGCGGCAAAATTCTCTTCTTTGCTGAATTTCCCGATGAGGTGGAAATTCCGCTCAACCCCAACATCCTGTACCGCCGGGAAATTGATTTGATGGGTAGCTACAGTTCCTCTTACCGCCTCCAGTCTCTAGCGGCGGATATTGTCTTCAATCAGCGGATTGATGTCAATGCTTTAATTAGCGATCGCTATTCCCTTAAACATTTAGCTGAGGCAGTTGAACAAGCGATCGCTCCGCGTCCTGACACCTACAAAATTTTAATCTATCCCACTATGAGGGCAGGGGATGAGGAGTAGGGGAGATGAGGAGCGGGGGAGCAGGGGTGCAGGGGTGCAGGGGTGCAGGGGAGCGAGGGAGCAGGGGAGCAGGGGAGAGAAAAATTGATGACGATTAGCCATTACTCCAATCGTCTATTTCATCCTTCATACTTCACCCTTTATACTTTCTTCCCGCTCAGGACTCAGGACTCAGGACTCAGGACTTAGGACTCAGCACTCTGACTTCAATGTAGATACTTTGCCAAAAGCTCTTCTAGCTCCTCAATAACGTAAGGCTTGCTGATGTAGTCTACACAACCAGCAGCAATCATTTGCTCTTTATCTTCTGCTCTTGCTAAGGCTGTGATTGCAATAACAGGGACTTCTGCCGTTTGCGGATTAGCTTTGAGATGGCTAACAACCTCCATTCCGCTCATGTCGGGGAGCATCATATCCATCAAAATCAAGTTCAGCTCATTATTTGCAGCCAAATCGAGAGCCGTTTGAGCATTCATAGCTGTGAGGAAAGCACAACCAAATAACTCCAGTACAACCGCAATCAGCGCTAAATTGTCTTCATTGTCATCTACTGCCAAAACCAACGGTCTATAATCCGCAGACTGCTTGTTGGGCAGGTGCGAAGGTTCTTTATCCACTATTAGCTCCAAGGAAATTATTTAGTTCCTGAGGCAATCTTCCATAACAGAGTGGACAGAGCACTCCCCAAGCGGCTAGCAGGCGCTTGACACAGACTGGCTCACGTAGGATCAAGTTGATCAACAGATGATCTTTATGAGATTTTGATGAAGAACATCTGTATAGGGTTGGACTTTATCATAATCATAAATAGCCAAAAAGACCAGATATTTAGACATAAGTGGTGAAATATTGCCAAATTGAGGCTTTTTTGAGTTACATAGCGAGTAAATAGTGAAAAAAAGCCTACGGGGAGTTTATTTAGACCTATCCCTCCTGATTTATCCCTTACAATGACTTAACAAAAATTCTTATAACCCTTGACCTTCCTTAACCTGTGGCAGCAGTAGAGATTAATAAATTACTAAATATTTATTCAAATATACCTTAAGATACTTTTATTTATATACTTTCCCAACTATGGAGCAGCAAAAAAGAAAGTTGACGCGTGGTCAGTTAGAACGCCTTCTCTCACAGCGTCTCCAATCGCTTTACCGTGACCAGTTGGGGCATCAACCGAGTAAGGTCACCTGTCAGCTTTTTGATGAGAAGCTAGCAGTAGTTCTTGAGGGCGCAATTACGGCACCAGAGCAACTTCTAGCAAGCAATGGTCAAGTGGCATTAGCGGAACAAGTGCGGTCGGATTTGGAAAAAGCGATAGAGCCACAACTTAAGGCATTGATAGAAACAGTACTAGGGGTGCCAGTTCTGGACTTGTTAATTAATGCGGCGTTGATAACGGGTCGCTCCGGCATGATCGTAATTTTGGGAGGAACCCCAGAGGTTAGCAATCCTGAGACTATTTCAAAAGTCAAGAGATAATCAATGCTGAACTCAGATAAGGCTGGATTAAGGCTTCTAGATCTTCCAAGAGATAAGGCTTACAGATATAGTCATTACAGCCCGCAACGATCAGACGCTCTCGGTCTTCTGGTTTTGCGAATGCCGTCACTGCAATCACTGGAATTTTTGCAGTTCTGGGGTCTTGTCGCAATTGAGAAACGACTTCGATCCCGCTCAAATCCGGCAAAAGAATATCGAGCAATATCAAGTTAGGTTGATAGGTTTGTGCCAGGGAAAGAGCGCTTTTACCATCTTTAGCTGCAAGCAGTGTACAGTTTGGTTGCTCTAAAGCATAAGCCATCAACAACAAGTTATCTTCATCATCATCGACTGCCAAAACAAGTGGCCGACTACTCTGGGAGAGTTGAATCCCACTGCCAACAATAGACTGTCGAAGGTCGTAAAAAGAATCTTCTAAGTAACCCATGCTCTCTTTAGAGGAAGTCGTGGATTTTACAAATTATCCTCACAAGAAGAGTGGACAGGGCACTCCCCTAAGCGGCGACTAGGCGCTTGCTATGTGCTAGTTCTTGTCTGACCTCAGGTTGTCAAGCCTTTGCTTTTTTCAAGGAAAAGGCTATCCAAGCTAGGAGACAAAATTAGCAACAGTTTTATTTTAACGCAGGTTCAGGAATCTAAAATATTTATAAAGAAAATCTGAGAGTTTAACTAACTGAATTTAGAAAAATTTAAGAAAGTTGGCAATGTCTTACCAGTTGGCGATCGCAATTCAACAGAGAACGTATTTCTTCTGCAACATATCAGGTGGGGAAATTTGGCTTCGCAGTAGACTGGGGGGGGAAAGGCTATCCCAATCACTTGGGAAGGGAGAGCGAAAAAATGGGTATCGCTACAACTAACCCGGCAACAGGTAAAACCCTAAAAACTTTCGAGCCGCTAACCAGCGAACAGATAGAAGAAAAACTAGAGCTGGCGCACAAGACCTTTGAGGAATATAGAAAAACGACATTTGCCCAACGGGCTGAGTGGCTCAATAAAGCCGCCGAGATTTTAGAACGCGATCGCGCTAAATTTGGCGAGATTATGACTATAGAAATGGGGAAAACCCTCAAAAGCGCGATCGCAGAAGCAGAAAAATGTGCAGTAGGGTGTCGCTACTACGCCGACAAAGCCGAATCCTTTCTGGCAGATGCTCCCGCCTCCACCGATGCAAGCCGCAGCTTTGTGCGCTATCAGCCCCTGGGCCCTGTTCTTGCCGTCATGCCCTGGAACTTCCCCTTCTGGCAAGTGTTCCGGTTTGCAGCCCCCGCCTTAATGGCAGGGAACGTGGGCTTACTCAAGCACTCCTCCAACGTGCCCCAATGCGCCGTGGCAATTGAAAGCATCTTTAACGAAGCTGGTTTTCCCCCAGGTGCGTTCCAAAGCCTACTGATTGGTTCCGAGCAGGTAGAAGCAGTTATTAACGATTCCCGCGTCAAAGCCGCCACTCTCACAGGTAGCGAACTGGCAGGGGCTAGCCTTTCGGCAGCCGCCGGGAAGCAAATTAAGAAAACCGTTTTAGAACTAGGCGGGAGCGATCCCTTTATTGTTTTAGAAAGTGCCGATTTAGAGGCTGCCGTCAATACTGCCGTGACCGCGCGGATGCTCAACAACGGTCAATCCTGCATCGCTGCCAAACGCTTTATTGTCGCCCAAAGTGTGGCGGATCGTTTTGAAGAACAGTTAGTGCAGAAATTCCAGGCGCTGAAAATCGGCGATCCCATGGATGAAAATACGGATGTTGGCCCCTTGGCAACGCCGGGGATTTTGGCAGATTTAGACGAGCAGGTACAAGCCTGTCTGGAAAAAGGAGCGAAAGTTCTCACGGGAGGCAAACCCTTATCAGACCGATCGGGAAACTTCTATCCTCCGACAATTTTGAAAGACTTCCCCCCAGGAACCCCTGCCGATGAGGAAGAATTTTTTGGCCCTGTGGCGTTACTCTTCCGGGTGCCAGATATTGACGCTGCAATAAAGTTAGCAAATGCGACACCGTTTGGCTTAGGAGCCAGTGCTTGGACAGGGGATGAAGCAGAACGCGATCGCTTAATTGAGGAATTGGAAGCGGGTGCAGTCTTTATCAATGGCTTAGTTAAATCCGATCCCCGTCTTCCCTTTGGCGGCATCAAGCGTTCTGGTTACGGGCGCGAGTTGGGCAGCCAAGGTATTCACGAATTCGTCAATATCAAAACTGTCTGGGTTAAGTAACACACCAACACTTCAGGGCAAACCGCTCTGTTGCTTTGCTCCAAAAGCGATTTTATAGGGGAAGCTAAGAATGGACGCAATGAATACCGCCGAGCTACTAGTACGTTGTCTAGAAAATGAAGGCGTTGAATATATATTTGGGCTACCAGGCGAAGAAAACTTGCACGTACTCCAAGCCCTTAAGAATTCTTCAATTCAATTTATTACTACCCGCCATGAACAAGGAGCAGCGTTCATGGCAGATGTATACGGACGACTGACTGGGAAAGCGGGAGTGTGCTTATCTACTTTAGGGCCAGGGGCAACTAACTTGATGACTGGCGTTGCCGATGCCAATCTTGATGGCGCACCCTTGGTGGCAATTACAGGTCAGGTAGGAACAGACCGGATGCACATTGAATCCCATCAATATCTGGACTTGGTGGCAATGTTTGATCCGGTGACGAAATGGAGTACTCAAATCGTTCGTCCTAGTAATACCCCAGAAATTGTCCGTAAGGCATTCAAAATTGCCCAAAGTGAAAAACCAGGGGCAGTGCATATTGATTTGCCAGAAAATATTGCAGCGATGTCTGTGACTGGCAAACCCTTAAATAGGGACAGTCAAGAAAAAACCTATTCATCTTTGCGGACTCTCAATAACGCCGCTAAAGCGATTTCTGCCGCCAAATATCCGTTGATTTTAGTCGGAAACGGGGCAATTCGTGCCGATGCTAGTGAAGCGCTCACAGAGTTTGCTTCCCGCTTGAGTATTCCTGTGGCAAATACCTTCATGGGTAAAGGGGTGATGCCTTATACCCATCCTTTAGCTCTGTGGACGGTGGGACTCCAGCAGCGAGATTATGTGAGTTGCGCCTTTGATCGGGCTGACTTAGTGATTGCGATCGGGTACGACTTAATTGAGTATTCTCCGAAGAAATGGAATCCTACTGGGGAAGTTCCGATTATTCACATTGGGGCGACTCCCGCAGAGATTGACAGCAGCTATATTCCGACGGTGGAAGTCGTGGGCGATATTTCTGATTCCCTGACGGAAATCTTGCAGCGAGCCAACCGTGAAGGAAAGACTGTCTCTGATATTGAGGACTTACGGTCAGATATCCGAGCAGATTATGAAGAATACGCCAACGATGACGGTTTTCCCATTAAGCCCCAAAAATTAATCTACGATTTGCGGCAAGTGCTGGAACCGGAGGATATTGCTATCTGTGATGTTGGGGCGCACAAAATGTGGATGGCACGACACTATCATGGCGATCGCCCCCGTACCTGTATTATTTCTAATGGATTTGCGGCAATGGGAATTGCTCTACCAGGAGCGATCGCTGCCAAGCTGGTTCATCCCCATCGCAAGGTGGTAGCCGTGACGGGAGATGGCGGCTTTATGATGAACTGTCAGGAATTAGAAACAGCATTGCGCGTCGGTACGCCGTTTGTGACTTTGATTTTCAATGATGGCGGCTATGGATTGATTGAGTGGAAGCAACAAAATCAGTTTGGAGAGTCCGCCTTTGTCCATTTCAGCAATCCAGATTTTGTGAAACTTGCCGAAAGCATGGGGTTGAAAGGCTATCGCATCGAATCGGCAGCAGACTTGATTCCCACGCTCAAAACCGCCCTGGCACAAGATGTCCCGGCTGTGATTGACTGTCCGGTAGATTACGGTGAAAATCTCCGCTTTACACGAAAAGCTGGAGATTTGAGTTGCAAGATGTAACCAGCCGATAGGGTAGAGGCTAGGGGCTAGAATACTTTCTGTTGCCTACTTACCCTTGAAGATGAAAGTCGCTACGTGGAATGTCAATTCAATTCGGACTCGCCAGGATCAAGTGGTGGAGTGGTTGCAAAATAATCCTGTGGACGTTTTGTGCTTGCAAGAAACGAAAGTGATGGAGGTCCAGTTTCCGCGATCGCCTTTTGAAGAATTAGGCTATCACCTCTATATATCTGGGCAAAAATCCTACAACGGTGTCGCCATCTTCAGCCGCACTCCCCTGGAACAAGTCAGTACAGGCTTTTCCCCCCTCCTTGATGCCGAGACTGTTGGCGAGTTAGACGAACAAAAACGGGTAATTACTGGCATCGTCGGAGATGTTCGCATCGTTAACCTCTACGTTCCCAATGGCTCGGCAGTTGGTAGCGAAAAATATGACTACAAACTCCTCTGGCTCAAAGTCTTGCGGGAATACTTGCAAACCTTACTAGATAAGCAGCCCTACGAGTTGTGCATTTGCGGAGACTTCAACATTGCTTTAGAAGACCGGGATATTCATAATCCCAAAGGTAAAGAGAAGCACATCATGGCGTCTCCCGTTGAACGCCAAGCCCTACAATCCGTCTTAGAGATCGGGTTAGCTGACGCCTTCCGCAAATTCACCACCGAAACTGGACACTATAGCTGGTGGGACTACCGCACCAATGCCTTTAGCCGCAACATGGGTTGGCGAATTGACCATCACTACCTCACCCCCAAACTTTACGAGCAAGCCTCCAGTTGCAGAATTGATATTGCCCCTAGGAAGCTACCCAAACCCAGCGATCACACCCCGGTGATTGTCGAGTGGATTTAAGTGAACTCAATCGAGTCGGGCGGGTTCTGGAAAAGTGACATTAACTCTACTGTTAGCAATGTTTTTGGCTAAGGCTCATCCCGACTTGGTTTTCTACTCAGTAGCCTGATATCGCTCTAGCAAAGATTTAATTAGAACAGGTGAAGCGCGAAAAGTAGTCTGTTGTAAACGCTCAATAGCAACAGAGAAATTAATCAAATTTCGCTGTGTGGCAACACCCAAAATACCAAGTAAGCCAATAATGTTTAAACCACGCTGCAAAGCTATCTGTCTTGCTTGCCTATCATCTAAGACAATAAAATCCGCTCTAATGTGCTCAGCTAGAATGATTGCTTCTTGCTCTCCTAAATCCAGTTGACCTAGCTCTACGTCCGGTAAATCTTCTATTGGTTGAACTTCAAGCCAATCAGGAAATTCTTTACCTATCCAAGATTGAACCCGTTCAGGTGATTGAGGTACAGATAATTCATTGAGTACAGCCTGAGGAATAATCACCTTGCCATATAGCTCTGGTAACAAATCAATCAAATCAATTAGCACCAGATAGCATAGAGGTGAAGTATCTGAGACAATTGCCATTACATTTCTGCTTTTCTTTGAGCCTCTATTTTTTGCATTGTTAGCAAATCCTGCTCAAAATCAGCTTCGTTATAGTGCAAATAGGCTTGTGCTTGCTTGAGAAAACTATCGACCTCGTAGCGAGAAGATATGTTTAGCATTCTCCCCACCTCAGCAGAAGTGATTACTCCCTGTCTGTAAGCTTCTATTGCTAAAGACTCCAATACTTTTCGAGGGAAGTTATCCCACTTTGCCTTGATTGTGCTCGCAATTTCGTCTGGTAAGTCAATGGTAATTTGCAAGGTAATATCCTCTAGTCAAAACTGGTCAAGTTTAGTCTAGCCTGTTGTAAGTGCGATCGCCTCGGACACGGAGCTACAGGCGATCGCTTCCCCTATGAGACGTTCTTTTCTGCGTAGTACATCAAGCGACACGTTGACCATACTCAAGCTTAATCAGCCGATCGGCAAGATGAAAGTAGCGGTCGTCATGACTAATCGCCAACACCGTTTTGCCCCGCTGTTTCAGCTCAAGCAAAATCTGCTTGTAAAAGATTTCTCGAAACAAGGGGTCTTGATCGGACGCCCACTCATCAAATAGATAAATCGGGCGATCTTCTAAATAAGCGGTGAGCAACGCTAATCGTTTGCGTTGACCTTGCGATAACTCCATCGTTGAGAGCATTCCTTCATTAACACGGACTTTGTGCTCAAGTTGAAGTCGTTGCAGATACTGTTGTGCTTGGTCATCCAAATTTTTGAGCTGGATGCCGAGGAGTCGTTCAAATAGGTAAAAGTCTGAAAACACAGCAGAAAAAAGCTGACGATAGGAGTCGCGATCGCGCTCTGTCAATCTTCGACCATCCCAACCAATCTCTCCCGAATCCGGCGCATACAGCCCCACAATTAGCTTTGCTAGCGTAGACTTACCACTCCCGTTCCCCCCTACAATAAAAACCAATTCGCCGGGCTGAAATGACAAATTAATAGGGCCAAGCGTAAACTGTCCCTCCTGCTCCGTATGATAAGTGTGGGTGACATCAATCAGCTCAATCTGATGTTGGAACGACTGTGGAGATAAAGCCGTTGCATTCGATGACTCAGCGTGAGTCGCGAGAGACAGTCCTAACTCCTCAATCTTCTTGAGCGCCACGCCGCCCCGACTCAAACCGGGCAGAACCCCTATGATGCTTTCAATCGGTCTTGCCAGATAGGTGATGGTCAACGCATAGGCTGATAAAACTGGAGTTGTAACGCTAGTAAATTGCGGCAGACCAAATACCAGTACTCCTAGAATGCCAAAAAACAGCAGACTACTGAAATTTAGCGTCACGGCGGCAATGCTTTCTGCCCGAATTTCGTAGTCCCGAAAGGCAGCAGCGGTCGCCTGAAAGTCTTCATCCAGGAAGGCAGCACGACGAGAGGTATGCAGCTTTAACTCTTTAATCCCATCCGTAATAGAGCGGAAGTGCTTAAGCAGCAAGTCTTGCTGATCGCGAGCCAATCGCAGCAGTGTATAAACATGATTGAGCATCAGTTGGATGATGACGATCGCAATCCCAATCACCACCAGCGTTGTCAAAAACACACCCCACGACAGCCATGCCAGATAGCCCAAACAGCCAATGACTAGCGCTCCATTGACACATATAAACGGGATATTCAGCACCGTATTAGAAATTGCTTGAATATCGTCCGTCAGCGTTGCTAGGAGGCGATTTGCTCCCAATTCCTCCAAACTTCGTAGCGGGCAGGCAAGAATCCGGTGGCTAAGTTGAAGCCGCATTTTGTAAATCGCCTGCTGAGATAGCCGAGCCAGCAAAATTTGCGAACCGATACCGGAAATCAGTGTAAGAATCGCGAGTCCAACAAAGCTAGCTAGTAGTTGATTGGTTGCTTGATTGGGATTGCTAATGGCAGCATTAATCGAGGCAATCAACATCGCACTGCCAGCACCGCTGAGTCCTCCGGTGACTATTGCGATCGCCACTGTAATCCAGGAGGAGCGCAACAAAAAGGTGATCAGGTTCATTGTTGTTACCGTGGGAAGATATTGACTTGTCAGACTGCCCTGAAATTACACCCGAACTATACTATTTAACCCCTAGATGCGCGATCGCTTTTTGATCGGGTTCTGGCGAAAGAGAAGCGATCGCCTTAAATTAAGGGTGGAGCAACGGAACTGAACCGTTTGCTGATATTCCATCCTTTCTAGTAGAGAGCAATCAACACATTGAAATTATGTTTTTAGTTACTGGAGCCACCGGATCGATTGGACGCCGCGTTGTGCGAATTCTTCGAGAACAATCTATGCCTGTGCGGACGTTTGTTCGCCTCACCTCTCGCTATGGTGATTTAGAAACCAGAGGTGCCGAAATTTTTATCGGCGATTTGCGGCAAGACAAAGATATTCAAAAAGCTTGTCGAGGAGTACAGTACATCATCAGCGCCCATGGTTCTGACGGCGATGCCCAGGCGCTAGATTATCGAGCCAATATAGAATTGATTGACCAAGCCAAGGAGAATGGTGTTCAGCACTTCGTTTTCATTTCTGTGCTGGGTGCAGCTCGCGGTTACGAAGATGCTCCCACCTTCAAGGCAAAGCAGGCGGTGGAAAAATACCTGCAAGCTAGCGGATTGAACTATACGATTCTGCGTCCATCGGGGTTGGCATCAAACTTATTACCGTTAGCAGAACAATTCCGGCAGACGGGACTTTACCTGCTCAATGGCGATCCCAAAAACCGCACATCAATTGTCAGTACCGATGACTTAGCCCAGATTGCAGTTGATTCTGTTTCCCTTGAAGGGGCAAGAAACCAAATCTTTGCCGTAGGAGGGCCGGATATTCTCAAACGTGAAGATATCCCGCGCATTTTTGGACGCATCTTTAACCGAGAACCGATTGTGATCAATGCACCGTTATTTGTGTTTGACGGGATACGCAATACGGTGGGATTGTTAAATCCTCAAGCCAAAAACAGCCTCGGTACGCTGCGGACGTTGCTGGGGAATGAGTTTTTCTGTACAGCCGAAGAGATTGCTCGTTTGCAGATGACTTACAACATCAAGATGGAATCGCTAGAAAGCTTTTTGCGGCGTTATTTGGGGCTTTGAAAAATAGAGGCGATCGCGCTTGTGTTGCAATTCTTTGGTGAAGTTTCTACCCATCCTACACAGCCCAGATGAATGAATTCCTAGATGCCCGACAGTATGCCCCCGCTACACAACGCAATCGAGAAGCCATTCTGGAGGTGCTTTTACAAGTTCTACCACTCACTGGCACCGTGTTGGAAGTCTCCAGTGGGACTGGGGAACATGCTGTCTTTTTTGCACCCCGACTCCATCGGCGTAAATGGATTCCATCTGACCCCAACAACGTAGCACGAGCGAGCATTGCAGCATGGCGGGAATATTGCCCTGCGGATAATTTGTATTCCCCAATCGCGTTGGATGTTTGCGATCCGGTTTGGGCAATCGAGCAGGATGAACTGCCAGAATCGTTGCAGGGTATAGACTTTAACCAGGAGCCAATTGTGGCGATCGTCAACATTAACATGATTCACATTGCCCCTTGGTCAGCCTGTCTGGGATTGATGGCAGGGGCAGGGCGGATTCTTCCTCCGGGTGGCATTTTGTATCTATACGGGCCTTTCAAACAAGGTGGCAGGCACACAGCATCCAGCAATGCGGCTTTTGATGAGAGTCTTCAGATGCAAAATCCAGAGTGGGGTGTGCGGGATTTGGAGGAGGTGGTTGCAGTTGCACAGGAGCAGCACCTCTCACTCATCAAAACCTATACGATGCCAGCGAATAATCTTTCCCTGATCTTTCAAGCTTAGTGTATCGCACGAGCTTATCCACCTTAGAAGCAATATTCTGTAGAGACGTGAAGCTTTTTCTGCCCCTTTCGGAGGCGGTGCGATCGCTCTTGTCGGATAGGCATTGCCGTTATTTCATCGCTCATATCCCAAAATTTGGGTGCAATACCCACCCTACCCGGATTCTTTACTGAGTAAACCAATGAGAATACCAATCAGTATCTCTAACTCTTCCGGAACACGATACAGCTTGAAATCCTGAATAATTTGTCGTTGTTGTCGGTGAAATTCACCAAACCGCCAATCATTCCCAGTGGTAACAGACCCATAAAGAATCGGTGTATCCGAGTTTGTCCATTGATCCAAGGCAATCAGTTCAACTGCGAGTTGAGTGAAGCCATTCTCAAGATTATCTCGCTTTGCTTCAATCACCAGCAAATCTGGAAAATAATAATTCAATGTACCCTTGAGCCAGTCATTGACAGTAATCGGATATTCAACACGGACTCGCTTGTGAGTTTGACGGCAAAGATGGCTTCGCGGCGTTTGCCGAACTCTGCCCGTTTTGCAACAAGGCGGAAGGTTGCGGCTTCCAGCTTCTGGACGTTTTGTGAGGAGACGATCGCGAAGTGTCTCCGTTGGCGAAGCCACCCTGAAGGGGCTAGGAGAATCGCGGCAACATCTCCAACCCCCTATAAAATCCTGAATTTAATCATAAGATAATACTAACTTAAAAGTAGAAAACGATAGTTAAACTTAATACCTGTAAAGACATGTAATTGAATTGCATAAAAGGAGGCGACCGATGGTAACCGTTGCTGAAAAAGTTCAACGCCGACTGACGATGCAGACTGTCGAAATTGCACCTGAGACAACGGCAATTCGCTCCCTGGATTGGGATCGCGATCGCTTCGACATTGAATTCGGGCTACAAAATGGCACCACCTACAACTCATTCTTGATTCAAGGCGAACAAACTGCCCTAGTAGACACCTCTCACGAGAAGTTTCGCCAACTGTATCTCGACACCGTGACGGGACTGATTGACCCCAATCAACTGAATTACCTAATTGTTAGCCATACCGAACCCGATCACAGTGGGTTGGTCAAAGATATCCTGGCACTCGCCCCGCAAATTACCGTTGTTGGTTCAAAAGTCGCCATTCAGTTCCTTGAAAATTGGCTGCATCAGCCATTTCAATCACGGATTGTGAAAAATAGCGATCGCTTAGATTTGGGTAACGGACACATGCTGGAATTTGTCATCGCGCCCAATCTGCACTGGCCCGATACCATCTTCACCTTTGATACCAAAACGCAGATTCTCTACACCTGCGATGCCTTTGGGATGCATTATTGCGATGACCACACCTTTGATGAAGATTTAGAACTCATTGAAGAGGATTACAAATATTACTACGACTGTTTGATGGGGCCAAATGCTCGCTCGGTGCTGTCTGCTTTGAAGCGGATGAAAGAGTTGCCGGAGATTGAAACCATTGCTACGGGTCACGGCCCCCTACTGCATCACAATGTGACCGAACTGGTGAATTGCTACCGTCAGTGGAGTCAGGAGCAAGCCAAGGCAGAAACGACGGTTGCCGTATTTTACCTGTCCGATTACGGATTTAGTGATCGCATGAGTCAAGCGATCGCACACGGCATCACGAAAACAGGTGTGGCGGTGGAAATGATGGATTTGCGATCGGCTGACCCCCAAGAAGTGAAAGAGCTGGTAAGCATGGCTTCTGGGTTGGTTATTGCTACCCCACCGACTACAGGAGAAGCAGCAACTACAACTCAAACAGCGATCGGCATTATCTTAGCGGCGACCAATGCTAAGCAATCGTTCGGTGTATTTGAGTCTGGCGCTGAGGATAGTGAATCAGCTTATCAGCTAGTCAACAAATTCCGAGATTTAGGTCTGAACCCTGCTTTTCCGCCAATTCTGGTCAAGGAGACACCACACGAAGAAACCTATCATTTGTGTGAAGAAGCAGGAACAGACTTGGGGCAGTGGTTGACTCGCGATCGCACTATCAAGCAAATCAAAGCCTTAGATTCCGACCTAGAAAAAGCCTTGGGAAGACTCAGTAGCGGACTGTACATTCTCACGACCAAGAAGGGCAATGTCAGCAGTGCCATGTTTGCCTCTTGGGTGGCGCAAGCTAGCTTCAAACCCTTGGGGATAAGCGTTGCTGTAGCGAAAGACCGCGCTATTGAGTCGTTGCTGCATGTAGGCGATCGCTTCGTCCTCAACGTGCTGGAAGAAGGCAATTACCAAGGACTGATGAAGCACTTCCTCAAGCGCTTCCCTCCCGGTAGCGATCGCTTTGCAGGTGTTAAGACCTATCCAGCAACCGATGGTTCTCCCATTCTGGCAGACGCTCTTGCCTATATGGAGTGCGAAGTCAAAAGCCGCTTGGATTGTGGCGACCACTGGACGATCTACGCCACTGTTTCGGTGGGTCGCGTTTCCAAACCCGATGCTCTGACGGCAGTACACCATCGTAAAGTCGGGAATCATTATTAACTCACCTCTTCAGCCAAGTTCTCTTGCAGGTTTTTGTAGGGGCACGATATCATCGTGCCCTTAAGCATTGCTTGCTCACGAGTTTTTGAAGCTCAATCACAAAGCTCTGAACTCGGCGGGTTTCGATTACTACTGCTCTCGTTCCTCTTGAAGCAGCCCCAAAAGTTTAAAGCAGAGTTTCAAGAGGAAAATGAGAAACCCTACGTTAGGGTTCAGCCAGGTGGCAAAGCCGACGACGGCAAACTCGATAAATTTTAGCCGCCTGCGAGCTTTGCTGGATTTAGGTTTCGAGTTACTGAGTTGAGTCGCTTGCGATCGCTGTTGATTCTGTTCTGAAGCTGGCTGTTTGGGGGTGAAAGTTTTCATGAAATTTTGCTCCTAGTGAACTTCCAACAGCATGGCACCCAAAGCCTGAAGCTCTTCTGGAGCAAGAATTTGAACTGGTTTGAGTTGTGTTTGAGTTGTGATTTGAGTTGATTTGAGTTTACTGTTGAGTCAGTAGAATGTGATTTGAGTTCGTTTGAATTCATATCAAAGCTGAACTCAAAATTGTCTTAATAAAGATTTAATATTTACAGTGTGATTGGGCTTGAGAGCGGGATATGAAAGTTCGGGCATCTGAACAAGGCATTCGGAAAGCAAGGGAAGCTCTCATCCCGAAGGGTTGGAAGCAGACAAAACTCCTAGAGGAGGCAAAGTCACGCAACCAAATATTAGGCAGTCAGCAGCTTTCCAACTTTTTCCAGAGCAAAACTGTTGAACGTTCCACTGCTGACAAGATAGGCTTCCTCCTCGGTTTGACTTGGGAAGATGGAGACTTTGAACCTGCACTAGGGAAGAGAAAGCAGGACAATGGCACTGATATTGATGAGCTGATGCGAGAGGTGCGATCGCGCTGTTGTGACAAAATTCAAGACCAGTACAGCAAAATCCAATTGTTGAACCTCCAGCGGATTGACGTAGATCAGCTTTATGTTGATGTCTATGTGCTGGAGAAGCTTTCCAGCGAGTCTCATGCAACTATTCCAGATCTGCTGAAAGGTGCAGACTTACGGGATTGCTTTGAGCGCTTGAGTTTGAGGAAGAGAGAGAAGCGATTGTCCGGATTTGAAGTAGTAGCCCATCACCCCAGATTAATGGTGTTAGGCAAACCAGGATCAGGCAAAAGCACATTCTTGCGACACCTAGCGGTTGCTTGCTGCAAGGGTGAGTTTCAGACTAACCACATCCCAATTTTTGTTGAACTTAGAGACATCAAAGATGCCAGTTGTTTCAACTTAGTTAACAAAATCCATAAAGAATTTGGATTGGCTAATCAAGCGCAGACAGAACAAATCCTAAATCAGGGTAAGGTCTTGATTTTGCTGGATGGTTTGGATGAGGTGCCGGGTCAGTCGCGGCGAGATATCCAAGACCATATTTATGAGTTTTCTCAGCAGTATTACAAAAATCGTTTTATCCTCACCTGCCGGACTCAAACGACAGAGTACACCTTATCGACGTTCGATTACGTTGAGGTTGCTGAATTCAAACCGTAACAAGTCGAAATCTTTGCCAAAAACTGGTTTACTGCATTAGCTGAAACGCCTGAACAGGGAGCAGAACTTACAGTAAAGTTTCTGGGCGAGCTGAGATGGTCTAAAAACAAGCAAACTGCTGAACTGGCTGTTACACCCATTCTACTGAGTTTGACCTGCTGGGTTTTCAACAACCTAGAAAGCTTGCCCCCTAAGCGTTCCGATTTATATGAAAAGGGAATCAATCTGCTGTTGGAAAAGTGGGATGAAAAAAGAGGAGTCAGGCGGGAATTAGGGAGTGAAGCCTACAGAAACTTGTCGGTTGGAGAAAAAAAGAAACTCCTAAGTTATCTGGCTGTGCGTAAGTTCGAGCAAGAGCAATATGTATTGTTTGAGCAAGGCGAACTTCAGGGATATATTGCGGAATATCTGGGGATTTCAACCGAGGATAGTGAAGCCGTGCTGGATACTGTAGCAGCACAGCATGGCTTATTGATTGAACGGGCACAGGGATTCTGGTCTTTCTCTCACCTGACGTTTCAAGAGTATTTCACAGCGAAATGGTTTTGCGATCGTGCTGATTGGGCTGGTTTAGTAAGTCATATAAAAGAAAAACACTGGCGGGAAGTATTTTTGCTGGCAGTCGAAATGTTGCCAAAACCAGATTGTCTGTATTGTCTGTTGCAGTTAATGAAGCGGCAGGCTGATGCAATTGTAGCTGAGGATGAGATATTACAGCGATTCTTGATATGGATAAATGATAAATCAAGTTCAGTCAATGTAACCTATAAACGAGTAGCCATTCGCTTTTTTTATCTTTCCCTTAGTCTTGATATTCATTACCCAACTAGTTTTTTAAATGAATTTGGTTGGGTTCCTCTTGTACCTCCTCCTATGCGTAACCTTGAGCATAAGTTTGACAAGATTATTGACTCTGACCTTGCTCTAGCCTTTACTCTTAAGTTAGCTCATGATATTGATCAAAGTTGCCGTACAGCTTTAGATAAATTTCATGATGAAGAAATGGCTGAGTTTTTTGTATCTATACATACTGATGCCCTTTGCTGCGCTCTTGTACGGGAGTTTGAGCCAGAATTAAATAAAGCTATTGAAGATCTTAAAAAAACACTACGAGACTCATTAAAAGAGAATAAATTTATGGTGTGGTGGCAAAAGCAAGGTCAAGCATGGACTGAGAAATTAAGAGAGGTGTTGATTAAGCATGACAAGTTTCATGATTTTGATTTTAATGACACTCAGCAGAAGCACTTGCTACAGCAATACTATGATGTGAATAATTTATTAGTTGATTGTCTGAATAGTAATTGCGCGGTGAGAGACGGGGTAAAAGAGCAAATTGAGGGCAAGTTGTTGCTGCCTATTGCAGAGATGGGAAAGTATCAGCCACAAACAAAGCCTGCCTCCGCAGACTAGATGTATTAGTCAGTGCAGGCGGACGCAAGTTTGTATAGCCCTAGACTTCCAGTCTGAGGGGCAATTTACACATTCGGGATGCTCCCCCTACAACGTCTGAGGTTCAGATTCCCGACTTCTTAGAGAAGTCGGGAATCTCGCCTTCACAAATCATTTACTCAGGGAGGGTGGGTTGGAACTCCGGGAGTAACGCTGATAAAAACCATAAAGAAATTCAATTAATCAGTAGGCAGCTTATAAGTAAAAATAATGTAGTCTGGATTCTAGTGACACAGGTTAGAGGAATCTCAAATGCAGAAGGCTTTGACGAACCCGCCAAGTAACAGCTACGAAGGGTTGAAGCGCAATCGTATTGTGCGCGTCCTGGAAACCGTCCAAGATTTATTTGTCATTTCCCTGTGTATCGCTCTATTCGCCTTGATGGCAATCCAGCTACGAGAGATGTTTTTCGAGCTATTGCCTCCGCTTGATTTCCCAGGTGTTACCTCAGATATTCTGTTCTTGCTGATTTTAGTCGAGTTATTCCGACTGTTGATTATTTACTTACAAGAGCAACGAGTTTCCATTGGGGTAGCGGTGGAGGTGTCTATTGTTTCCGTTCTGCGAGAAGTTATCGTGCGGGGAGTTCTAGAAACCTCCTGGATTCAAATTTTAGCCGCCTGTGCGTTCTTGCTAGTTATGGCTGCACTATTAGTTGTTCGAGTATGGCTTCCACCAACCTTTGATAGGGTTGACCCGGAAAAGCACTTGTCGATGAGGAATAAGCTCATGACGACAGATAACTCATCAAACGCAACTGAAACGGCAACTAATCTAAATTCTCAACCCCTTAGTTCTATCGTTACAAATGGGACGAACGGTTTAGGACATCACGATTGAAACGGTGGATCGAAGGTTTGGAAAATTACTCAAACTCCACCATTTACCTCTGACAAACTATTACCTAGAGAATTAAAACTATGCTGGATATTAAACCTCGCGATGTTCAAGTCGCCTCGATCGCTGCTGCCGATACTACCGTTTTGCGATCGCGCACTTGGGATAGACTCAAATTTGAAGTCGAATACTCCCTGCAACGCGGCACCACTGCCAATTCCTATCTGATTCAAGCTGATAAAACTGCCCTGATCGACCCGCCGGGTGAGTCGTTTACCGAGACTTTCCTGCACCAATTGCAACAGTCTTTAGAGTTGCAGCAGTTGGATTATGTAATTTTGGGTCACGTTAACCCGAACCGGATGGTGACGCTCAAAGCCTTGCTAGAGTTAGCGCCACAAGTCACATTTGTTTGCTCTAAACCGGGTGCGATCGCATTGCAAAGTGCCTTCAGAGAGTACCAGCACTTATTAAAGATTTGGATACCAAGAGCGGAAGAAACCTTAGACTTGGGTAACTCTCATCAACTCCAATTTATCTTTGTTCCCACCCCGCGCTGGCCCGATGGACTTTGCACCTACGACCCCGCTACTCGTATCCTGTTTACCGATAAACTCTTTGGTTGCCATGTCTGCGCTGATCAAGTCTTTGATGAAAATTGGAAGCGCTTAGACGAAGACCGACGCTTCTACTATGATTGCCTCCATGCGGCTCAATCCCGGCAGGTGGAAGTAGCCCTTGATAAATTGGCGGCTTTCTCAGCCAAGATGTATGCTCCCGGTCACGGGTCAGTTGTACGCTACAGCCTCAGCCGACTCACCCATGACTATCGGACATGGAGCCAGCAGCAGAAAGAGCAAGACTTGACAGTAGCGCTTATTTATGCGTCAGCTTACGGGAATACGGCAACGCTGGCGCAGGCGATCGCAAAAGGCATGACCAAGGCAGGGATCGGCGTAGAAACGATTAACTGTGAATTCACCGACCCGGCAGAAATTGAAGCCGCCGTGCAAAAATGCGATGGCTTTATCATCGGTTCCCCGACTCTAGGGGGACACATGCCGACCCAAGTACAAACTGCCTTGGGAATTGTCCTCTCCACGACTGCTAAAACCAAATTAGCGGGTGTTTTTGGTTCATACGGCTGGAGTGGGGAAGCGGTTGATGAGATTGAAAGCAAACTCCAAGATGCCGGTTATCGTCTCGGCTTTGAAACAATTCGGGTCAAGTTCAAACCCGATGATGTTACCCTGCAACAGTGCAAAGAAGCGGGGACGGATTTTGCTCAGTCGTTGAAAAAGTCCAAGAAATTCCGCACCCCCTCGCAACCCGTTAGTAACTCCCAAATTGACCGTACTGCCCAAGCAGTGGGGCAAGTTGTCGGTTCGCTTTGCGTATTAGCTGCCAAGCGCGGCGAGGTGAGTAGCGCCATGCTGGCGTCTTGGGTTACGCAAGCAAGTTTTAATCCCCCTGGTTTGACTATTGCAGTAGCCAAGGATCGGGCGGTAGAATCTCTGACTCATACGGGAGATAAATTTGTCTTGAATATTTTGAAGGAAGGGATGAACGTAAGGCGGCACTTCCTCAAACCCTTTGCTCCGGGAGAAGACCGTTTTGCGGGTTTAGATACGCAGGAAGCTGCAAACGGCTGTCCGATTATTAATGATGCCCTTGCCTATTTGGAATGCACGGTTAAGAATCGGATGGATTGCGGCGATCATTGGTTAGTCTATGGGGTTATTGACAATGGCAAGGTGATACAGCCTACGGGGATGACGGCAGTGCATCACCGCAAATCGGGCTGCCAGTACTGAGGTCTTCAAAACCGCTCGAAATCTGCATAAGATTCCCTTTTAAACTTTGGACAAAAGGAAATTTCTTCGCCAAAATTTTTAGGAAGGAAAAGCTTAAATTAATCAAAAACTGAGTTATTTAAGCGGATATAGACAAGTGTTTCTCAGGTTTTGACCGTTTTTAAGAACTTCCTGTTTAGGACGAGGTGGAAGAGAACATCCTTACTTTGTTGAAGAACATTGCAAATGTGCGATCGCATTATCCTAAAAATAATTTATGCGCCAGACTATTACTTTCATCCCAATAGCGACCGCTATGATTCCATCCCATGAGCCGCCGCAGGTTCACCGGGCTAAAAGCGACCGCTCAAAATGTCATCTATTGAGTAGGGGCATCTTGCGGAAATGTTTTAATGGGTAAATTTGTTTCTCCAGAAGCCAGTGCAATTCCTTTATTTATTGCTCCATCCCAGTATTGCAACACAGCCGCCGCAACTGTTCAGCGACCCAGTTGGGGTCTTCTAAGGGTATCAGGTGCCCCACGCCCTGGGTAGTAATCAGCTTTGCATGAGAAATAACGCCCAGCACATCACTCTCAATGGTGTTATAAGAGATGACGGGATCATCTTTAGAGGCAAGCACTGACACTGGCATCTGGAGCTGTGGCATCTGATCGGCAATAGAATGGTTCATCCCCTCCAGTAGCCACCATCGCCAAGCAGTCTCTTCTACAATCAAATGAGTCTCGATCGCCAAAGCCTGCTGTTCTTGGCTCAAAGCCCGCTGAGTTGCACTGCTAAGGGTTGTTTCAGCATTAGACTGGCTAGGATGATTGTTTAGCAACCGCTGTTTTTCCTCATCGGGCATCGGTTCTTGGGTTGGGGGTGAGGGCGCAATCAAAACAACTTGTTCAGGGGGGCGCTCGCTCTTGGCAGCAACTTGCAACGCAATTTTACCGCCCATCGAATGCCCAATCAACGTATAAGACTCCACATTAAGCGCAGCCAGTTCTGCACAGACAGCATCGGCATATTGGCGTAAAGAAGGCGAAGCGATCGCTGGCGCTTTTCCAAATCCAGGTAAATTGATGGCAATACAGCGATAGTCCGGTAATTGCTCGGCAACCCAGCGCCAACTCATCGCTGCACCCCCAAAGTAGTGCAGAAACACCAGGACTTTGTCTTGGCGACCCCACTCGATCGCGGATGAAGTTTGACTGATCATAGTAATAGATATAGTTCTGCTGTAGAGCGGCTTTATTGATGCACCGTTGCCACAGAGCCGCCATCAACACGGTAGTTGGAGCCAACCACAAAGCTAGATTGCTCAGAACACAAAAACGCAATAACAGAAGCGACTTCCTGCGCTTTACCGCGTCTATCTAGCACGAGATGAGGACGCTTTTCATCTAAAAAGCTATCGATGGCACTGTCAAAATCAACTCCTAACTTTTGCGATCGCTGCTCCATCATTGCGTCAGTCATGGGCGTTGCAATGAAGGCAGGGGAAACAGAGTTCACTAAGATACCATCCTGGGCATAAGCATTAGACAGGTTCTTGGCAAAATTAAGAATGGCAGCCTTTGCCGCACAATAGGGCATTTCTTCCACATACGGCTGCACCGCATCTTCTGAACCAATCAAAACAATGCGCCCCCAACCTGCCTCACGCATAGCCGGAATGAAAGCCCGACAGACGCGCACTGCCGCCATAAAATCTACATCAAGAGACTCATACCAGTCAGCATCGGTTAGCTCCAGAAATTCTTTCTGCGCTCCCGTAATTCCGGCAGCATTTACCAGAATATGAACGTTTCCAAACTGGTTGAGAATCTGTTGTTTAGCTGCTTTAACTTCTTCTAGGTCGGCAAGATTTGCTTGAACTGAGATTGCTTCTCCAATCTTTTGAATTTCTGCAACCGCTTGCTCCAACTTTTTAGATGTTTTGTCGAGCAGGGCAATCTTGACGCCTTCGGCAGCTAGCAGTTTAGCTGTTGCTAGACCAATGCCAGAATCCCCTCCGGTAATAACCGCAACTTTTCCTCTAATTCCTAAATCCATAATGTCCTTGTGTACTCAACTTCTAGCTGATGCTCTTTAAGCTTTAAGCAGGCAGATCAATTGACAACGCTTTGAAGCCGAGCTATCTAAGCTATTTCATTCATTAAGAATTGTAAACAGAATTTTAGAGCTAGAACTCTATCAAAGGTAGAAACAGCTGATGCAGTGGCGATTTGTACTCCATGAGGCGATCGCCTTTTCCCAAAAAATCTATCCCAAAAACAGTTTATATGCGGGATTCTTATTCTCATCCCAATAGCGATAGCCAAGAGTATCGAGAAAAGCCTGCCACTCCTCCATCTCGTGCGGTGGAACCTGCATTCCCACAACAATTCGCCCGTAGTCTGCACCATTGTTGCGGTAGTGAAACAAGCTGATATTCCAGTTAGGACTCATGGAACCGACAAACTTCATCAATGCGCCGGGACGTTCGGGAAACTCAAACCGATAGAGCAATTCATGGTGGGCGAGGGGAGAACGTCCGCCAACCATGTGCCGCAGGTGCAACTTCGTTAGTTCGTCATCCGTTAAGTCAAGGGTTTTGAACCCACACCCTTCAAACTTTGCCACCATCTTTGCGGCGTCGGCACGGTTTTGAATTTGCACCCCCACAAAAATATGGGCTGCTTTTTCATCGGCAATGCGATAGTTAAACTCCGTCAGGTTGCGTTTGCCCATACAGTCGCAAAACTTGCGGAGACTGCCCGGTTCTTCCGGAATCGTGACGGCAAAGATGGCTTCGCGGCGTTCCCCAAACTCTGCTCGTTCTGCGACAAAGCGGAGGCGACCGAAGTTCATATTTGCACCGCAGGCAACGGCAATTAACGTTTGTTCTTCAATTTGCTCTCGTTCTGCGTAGGCTTTGGCGGCGGCGATCGCTAATGCTCCAGCGGGTTCCAAAATCGATCGCGTATCCTCAAATACATCCTTAATCGCCGCACAAGTGGCATCCGTATCCACCAGAATGATTTCATCCACATATTCCTGACACAGGCGGAAGGTTTCTTCCCCCACTTCCCGCACCGCCACCCCATCAGCAAATAAACCCACATTCGGTAAGCGCACCCGTTTCCCGGCTTTGAGGGATTGACTCATGGCATCAGCATCGACGGGTTCAACGCCAATAATCTTGATTTCCGGACGCAACCGCTTCACATACGCGCCAATCCCAGAAATCAATCCCCCCCCCCCAATCGCCACAAAAATCGCATGGATCGGTTGCTGGTATTGCCGCAGAATTTCCATCCCAATCGTTCCCTGTCCAGCAATCACATCCGGATCGTCAAAGGGATGAATAAAGGTTAATCCCTTCTCTGCTTCCAGCTGACGGGCATAGGTATAGGCGTCGTCGTAGGTATCCCCATGCAACAGCACCTCTCCCCCACGGGCTTTGACTGCATCTATCTTTACCTGGGGTGTGGTAACTGGCATGACGATAAGCGATCGCGTCCCCAGATGACGGGCAGCCAGGGCGACTCCTTGGGCATGGTTTCCAGCAGATGCCGCAATGACGCCCTGTGCGAGCAAATCCGGCGGCAGTTGCGCCATCTTGTTGTAAGCACCCCGCAGCTTGAAGGAAAAGACGGATTGCATATCCTCCCGCTTGAGCAGGAGTTTGTTATTGAGTCGTGCGGATAGGTTTGGGGCGTATTCTAAGGGCGTTTCTTGGGCGACATCGTAGACACGAGCCGTCAGGATCTGTACCAGGTAGTCGCAGAGCATGGGGTGAAGGGGGTGAGCAGAGGGCGGATGTAAAGAAAATTTTACTTTATCGATGGGTTGAGATCCCCGACTTTTTTAAGAAGTCGGGGATCTGGGGGAACACTACTAAAGATGTTGTGCAACTCGTATTCATGCCCCAAAGACGGATTCCACTGCAAATCGGGAACTTTTACCATATCTACAATCGGGGGAACAATCACCAAGCGATTTTTTTCGAGCGTGAGAACTATCTTTATTTTCTGCGATTAGTGAGGCAGCATCTCACAACAAACGGAGTAGATGTTGTTGCTTACTGTCTCATGCCCAATCATTACCATTTCTTGGTTTACCTGAGAGATGAAACTCTGTCTAATGCAATGAAATCTCTCTCACTCTCCTACACAAAAGCAATTAATCTGCGGTTCAATCGGGTTGGGGTATTATTTCAGGGGCGGTTTCAAAGTATCCATGTTGACCGAAGTGATTATCTGGTCAATGTCTCACGCTATATTCATCTAACCCGGTGAAAGCAGGACTGGTGCAGCAGGCTGGAGAATGGGAGTTTTCCAGTTATTTGGAATATGCTGGATTGCGGAAAGGAACGCTACCCAAAAGGGAATTAATTGGAGCGCTTATCGAGGGAGAATTGGCTTATCAGCAGTTTTTAGCAGATTGTCAATTGCCTAGTAGCATTAGTTTCAAACAACTCTTGCTGGATGAGTAACCTTGCAGATTAGATCCCCAACTTCTTCGAGAAGTCGGGGATCTTAAATCATCGTAAGCACCCCGCAGAAGGAAAAGACGGATTGCATATCCTCCCGTTTGAGCAGGAGTTTGTTATTGAGTCGTGCGGAGAGGTTTGGGGCGTATTCTAGGGGGTTTATTGCACGACATCGTAGACACGAACCGTCAGGATTTTTACTAGGTAGTCACAGAAGCATTAGAGTCAACAGGGAGTGCAAAGAATATCCCAGTTAATTTGAGATTCAACACAGTTTATTGGGAATACTCAGAGTAAGCAGGTACCAAACCAAGACTGATCTCTGGAGATTTCTAATGTTGCGTCATTTACAGTGGGTTAAGACAGGTATTTTAACGCTACTAGCGTTGATTTGGCGGCTGGTGCGATCGTGTAGAACATCAATGCAGCGATCAGAGGGATTGGTTTCGTTAGGAGAAGGCATGGAGCAATATGAACGTGGAAGATATCTAGATGCCTTGAGCAAATTTAATCAAGCCTTGGGGTACTTGCAGCAAGCGAATGAACTGGAATACCAAGGGCGGACTCTCAACTATATCGGACGCACTCACCGTAGTCTTGGTCGATATTCCAAAGCTCTGGAGAGCTATCAACAAGCCTTAGTAATTTATCGACAAGTTGGGAATCGGCTTATGGAAGGAGATGTAATCTGTGGCATTGGTTCAATACATTACTTCCTAGCAGAGTATCCAACTGCACTAGAGCATTATCATCACGCCCTCATCATTGCTAGGGAAGTTGGTAATCAAAAGGGTGAAGCTGGCGCTCTTAATGCTATGAGTATGGTTTACGACGCTCTAGGGCAGCCTAGAGAGGCGCTAGCGAATTATCAGCAAGTTTTGTCTCTTGTTACTAAAGACAAGAGTCAACGAGCTACTATCTTAAGCAATATGGGACAGGTTTACAGTGGAATCGGGGAATATGCGAAAGCATTAGAACTTCATCATGAAGCGTTGGGTATCGAAAAAAAGATTGGCAATTCAGCAAGCATTGCTTCTACACTGAACAACATTGGTGTTGTTCATCGCAGTCTTGGTCAATACCCAAAAGCACAGGAATATTATCAAAAAGCTTTAAAGCTCTTTCGGAAAGCAGGTTGTCGTGCAGAAGAAGCTACAGTTATTAATAACATTGGTGGAGTGTATGACCAACAGGGTAAATACTCCGAAGCATTGAAGTGTTATGAGCAAGCTCTATTAATTCATCGGGAAGTGAGGGATCGACATGGTGAAGGAGTAACGCTCAATAATCTGGGAGCAGTGCATCACTTTCTTGGGCAGCTTCAGCAAGCATTGGAGTACTGCCACTGTGCTTTCGATATCTATGAAGAAATTGGTCATGTTTCCGATCAAGCTTCAACTCTCAACAACATTGGACACTTATATTTCTTATTGGGCAATGACTCAGAAGCACTGAAATACTACCGAAAAGGTTTAGTTATTGCCAGTAAAGCTGGAGTTCGTGATACTGAGGGTGTTATTCTGGACAATATCGGGTTAATCTATTCTCGTCAAAATGAGTTTGCAAAAGCTTTAGAGTATCATCAACAGGCTTTGATGTTGCAGCAATCCATTCAAAATCTACCCAATCAAGGAACTGTTCTTAGCAATCTAGGCGAGGTATATTGCAATTTAAACAATTTTACCAAAGCACAAGACTGCTATCAGCAGGCGTTAAAAATTCAGCGGCAAATTGGTGATAAACGAGGTGAAAGCTTCACTCTCGCAGGTCTGGGTGAGATGTACGACCGTCATCAAGACTATACAAAGGCAATGGAATACTATCAACAAGCTCTAAAGATTCGCAAAGCTTTAGGAAATTATTCAGATGAAATGAGAACTCTTAGGCTTATCGCAGAAGTTTATACTAAGCTAGAACAATACTCAGAGGCACGAGAATGCTATCAAGAAGCTTTGACGAGCGCTAGAGTTCGTGGAAATCGAACTCTTGAAGAGAAGCTGGTAAATAGTATTGAGGAAATAAATAAAAATATAAATCAATAGCATTGGAGTGTTATGGATAAGCTCTGTGAATCTGTAAACAGATTTGTGTGCGTACTGAGGTAATCTCGATATAGAAGAGATTAACTAGCTGCACGAACAGCCATAGGTTGGTTACATCAACGCTGCCAAATAGCTCGCTCACTACGATGCCCAAGTACGATCGCTCATCGCCTTAAGTTGAGTAGACGCAGGAAACCCAACATCTCATCATTCGCTACCAACACGACTATCCAATTTAATTGCACTATCCACATACCAATCTCTTGTATAAGCGCCGTCCCGCATATAGCAATGAAAACTGGAAGCGAAGGTTGAGGCGTAACAGGCACAATGCTCATCTTGAAGCTATAAAAAAAAGCGCGATCGCAATCATGAGTGAACAGAGCGATCGCTCATATTAGTTTTGGCTGTATGTAGAAGCGCGATCGCCTTTGGGACGTTACGCGATCGCACATCAGCAACAGGTTTTTAGGACTTATGATTCTCCCACCATTGCCAAAATTTGGTTATACAGAGCTTGAGAAACTCTAAACTGGGATTTAGCAATGAGGTCATCCATTAAAGGTCGAACAGCAGGAATCAATGATCACTGTTTGGCTTCCACCAGCACCCCCAGCAAACCAGTAATCCGGATGCCCAGACGGTTTGCTTCTGTTCTACCACGACGCTTATCAATGAGTAACAAGTCAGCATTGATTTCCAGCGCTAAAGCGATCGCTTCGGATTCGCCTGGATGAGTGGCGCTGTGTTTTGCAATTGCTCAACCATTGCGCGATTAGTAACAGATCGAACCTCACTCAATCCATTGAAGAGTTTGTACTTCAATAGTTCCAGGAACAGGCGGATCGACAGTCAATTCTTGGTAAACCACTGTTGGAATGAAGATGCGATAGCCAAGCGCTGATGTAAGCAGCAGATCGCTCTCTTAATCAAATCAAACCAACAGGAGCGATCGCTTTCTTCATTCCTGCTGGCGATCGCTCACCTAGCATCGCCTATCTCCGGAAATTATTCCTTCTCTAAAGTAATTAAAAATTGCTCTTTCCTTAGTAAGGAGTTGATGCAAACTATAAATTATTTATATGGTACTGACATTTACAATTGCAAATACTTAACAATAACCTGAAATAATATCTTTAGAATTTCAGAATTTCCGTTACTACAGGGCTTGACCAGGAATTGGATTAGCTTCGCCATGCCCTAGGGGACTCATAAAACTATGTATACTCAATCAAACTTTCTAGGCTTGACCCAGTCCCCCAAATGTCGAGAGGCACAGGCATTGCTGAAACATAGCGAAGAACGATTTAGAACGTTAGTTGCTAATATTCCGGGTGCTGTGTACCGCTGTATTTACGATGGAGAATCACAAAAATCGCCCCTACGCACGATGGCGTTTCTCAGTGAAGCCATTCAAGAGATTTCTGGCTATTGTCCGAGTGACTTTATCAACAATCGCGTCCGGTCTTTCGTCAGTATTATTCATCCTCAAGATCGAGCGCGAGTTGAGCAGGCTGTGTGGCAGAGCGTTAGAGTCAAGCAACCTTATGTCATTGAGTATCGGATTGTTCGAGCAGATGGCAGGATAGCTTGGGTCTATGACAAAGGTCAAGGCATTTTCAGAGAGAACAATGAGAACGAGACACAGCAACGACAAATACAACCCTTAGAAATGGATGGGGTGATCCTAGACATTACAGAACGTAAGCAAGCTGAAGTCGAGTTGCAGTCTACCCAAGCGTTTCTTAATACTGTTGTTGAAAACTTACCACTTGGGGTGTTTATTAAAGATGCTGTTGACCTGCGAGTCATGTACTGGAATAAAGCCAGTGAAGAGCTGTTTGGCTACTCCAGGGAAGACGTGTTGGGTAAGAACGACTATGACTTTTTCCCAAGAGAACAGGCTAAATACTTACGTGCTAAAGACCGACGAGTGCTAACTGGAGGTCAGTTAGTAGAAATCCCAGAAGCGCCGTTGAACACGCCCCATCGTGGCGAACGGTTTATGCGTACAAAAAAAGTGCCTTTGCTGGATGAAGCGGGTACACCCCGGTATCTTTTGGGAATTAGTGAAGACATCACCGACAGTAAGAAAGCGGAGGAGGGACTGCGGGAATCAGAGAGACATTATCGCCAGATCTTAGAAACGGCGTCAGAGGGCATTTGGATGTTTGATGTCGATAGCAAGACGACCTTTGCTAACAGTTGGATTGCCGAGATGCTGGGCTACACCGTGGAGGAAATGCTGGGGCGATCGCTCTTTGACTTCATGGATGAAAACAATCAAGTGCTAGCACAAACCTATGTGGAGCGACGCCGCCGAGGCATTCACGAACGACATGATTTCAAATTCCGCCGCAAAGATGGTTCTGATTTGTGGGCAATTGTCTCGGCTACGCCGATTTTAGACGCACGGGGGCAGTTTGTTGGTGTGTTGAGAATGATTACGGACATTACGCCTCGCAAGCAAGCTGAAGAGGCTCTGAAGTCATCGCACCAGGAATTTGTCAATATCATAGAACGGATTACCGATGCCTTTTTTGCGCTGGATCATCAGTGGCGGTTCACCTATATCAACTCAGAAGCGGCACAAACTTTCGGGCGCACTTGGGAAGAACTGCAAGGGAAAAATTTTTGGGAAGTGTTTCCTGAAGCTGTCGGTACGATAGTTGAACGAGAGTACAAGAAGGCGATCGTTCAACAAATTCCCGTTATCTTTGAAATCTTTCATTCATACTTGAATAGCTGGTTTGAGGTGCGTGCTTATCCCTGTGCAGAAGGGCTTTCTATATTCTGGCGCGACATTTCCGAACGCAAACAAGCAGAGGAAGCACTGCGGCAATCTGAGAGGGAGTTGAGAGCTAAAAACCAACAACTTCAGCAAACCTTGCGTCAGCTAAAACAAACTCAAGCCCAACTCATTCAGAATGAAAAAATGAGTAGTCTGGGTCAAATGGTTGCAGGAATTGCACACGAAATTAATAATCCAATTAGCTTTATCTACGGCAATGTTGCCTACGCTCGTCAATATGCCTCTGGTTTACTAGACCTAGTGCAGCTTTACTCCAAGCACTATCCAGAACCCTTGCCAGAAATCAAAGATGAGCTTGAGGCAATCGAACTAGATTTTGTATGCGCGGACTTTCCCAAACTGCTGGCATCGATGAAAGAAGGAGCAAACCGCATCCAAGAAATTGTCCTCTCATTACGCAATTTTTCCTGTCTAGATGAAGCGGAAAGGAAGGCAGTTGATATTCATGAAGGCATTGATAGCACTCTGCTACTCTTACAGCATCAATTGAAAAAGCATTCCTCTGATTGTGAGATTCAGCTAAGAAAAGAGTATGGTTCACTGCCTCTGGTGGAGTGTTACCCAAGTCAGTTAAATCAGGTCTTTATGAGTCTCCTGAGTAATGCCATTGATGCACTAGAAACGCATTCTTGTCCGAGACTTATCGCGATTCGTACCGAAGTCAAGCATGAAGGGGAAGGGATTCATCCTTCTCATGTCGTAATTCGGATTGCCGACAATGGCTGTGGCATTCCAGAGAAAGTGAAGCAACGCATCTTTGACCCCTTCTTTACTACCAAACCAATCGGTATAGGCACAGGTTTAGGGTTATCTATTTCCCACTCAATTATTGTTGAAAAACACGAGGGTCAGCTAACTTGCATCTCAACACCGGGGGAAGGAACAGAGTTTGTCATTAAGTTACCAATACAGCAAAAATAAGTAGCTCCATCTAAAATCGTGCTTGCGATCGCCCCAGCAGAAATAATCCTCATGAGCTAGTCCGCCTCTACGGAACCCACAAACCACCCCTACTTTTAGCGGATAAAAATGGAATTGGTGTGGGAGGACAAGCTTGACGCATACAGGAACCACCGGGTTCAATCTGTCAAAATAGTGAATTCATTCAAAAATTTTTCAGGGAAAAACCTCTATCTGTGGAACGATTTGACCCATGAGCCAGATGAAGTAGAAATAGAAGGCTAAATCTCATGGAGATTGTATTCTATGAACGGAAATTATTTTATGAAACAACTTTCGACTGTAGTACGCTGGATGGCTACAACTGTGTTTTGTCTGTCAGCGATCGCCTTCGTTTGGCAAGGTGCGTTTTTCTCGAACACCGCAGCAATGGCGGCTCCTGCTGCAAACTTGATCGCCGCAGCAAACGCGGACGGTGCAGTTCAAGAGAAAGCCGATGATTTTTTTGATTCCTCCAGAAATTTGATCGAAGATACGAAAGATCAGGTTAAAGAAACTGCCAATAAAAATGCCGCTCGAGTTGATCAATCAACGGATGACGATGGTAGCATTCTTGAGGGCAAAGCCAAGAGAGATAGAGATCGGATCGAGAAAAAAGCAAATAAAGATGCGGCTCGGACTGAGAAAGCAGTAGACAACACACAGAATTTTGTTGAAAGCGCTATTGAGAACATCAAAGATGCTTTTAGCGATTAAAGAATAGATACTAGCGATTAAAGGTCAATGTACAGGATTTCATTCATCGCCTCTAGTTGAGGCTGAAGGAACGATGTACATTGATTGGCTTTTGCAATTCTTCTGGATTTGATGGTGCCAAAAGCGGCACGTATTCATGAAGCGAGCGGTGAGCGATCGCCCCGACTAGAATTGCAGATACTAGCTTAGATCCCCCACAAGCTAGTCGGGGAATGCAAGTCCCGTGCGAGGATCGCGGATATAAAGCCCCAAAACTAACGATTCCATAACTGTGTCCCAGACGGGGATTAAGCGTTCCGCATCGTCCACCCAGTAGTCAAAAGTAATGAGACATTGAACTCCAGAACCTAACCCAATACAAATTCGGGAATAAGCTTCGCGGTTTTCTTGAGGGTCAATAAATTTGATTTGAGTCCAAACAATACGAGCAGTTTGGCGCTTGAATTGAATAAATTCCCCTCGCTCAACTACATTGCGCTTTTCATCTCGAACTGTCTGCTTTAATAGCCTAACCAGCGGAAAATCTGCCCAATTGCCAGGGGGTAGTAAATTAAACGAAGCTTCTAAGCGGCAATCATCGTTCGGCGGCTCTTTGTCTAAAAACCGGAACGACTTTGTATCTAGTTCAAAATGCCAATTGCTGGGAACATCAAAGCGCAACGCTCCTCGCCCTGCCACAAAGATCCGAGTTCCTGGCTTTGATTTCCAGTTGTGGTCTTCTTTTAACTCTAGAGTTTCCTTGATCCATTGGAGATTGTGCTTCTTGCGCTTAGACATAGCCACTCCACTTTATGTATTGACGTTTTCCTTATTTTGCCGTAGGTTGGGCTATTACTATAACGGACGCATCGCGTCAGGTAATTTTGTTGTAGGCTCGTTGTTTTGCCGATCGAGTTCTGCTGAGATGGAAGAGAGTGCATCAACAATTCAAATCTAACTAGAATGGGCAAACGGCAGCTAACTTTACTGATTGGAGTTCCCGGTAGCGGCAAATCTTCTCTAGCGCAACGACTGATGGAAGAACGTCCGGGATGTCATTTAGTTTCTACTGATACCATCCGCGCTCAGTTATTTGGGGATGAAAGTATCCAGGGAGCGTGGGAAATTGTCAGGGAACACCTACAGCAACAATTTAGACAAGTGGTGAAGCAGGCAACTAATGGGGTAATTTATGACGCCACTAATGCTACTCAGGCTCATCGACAAGAAGCGATCGCCTTAGCTCGTGCCGCAGGCTTTAGTAAAATTACAGGCATCTGGCTAGACACTCCCCTCAATACCTGCCTAGAACGCAATAAAGAGCGATCGCGCACTGTCCCGGAAACTATCATCCGGCAAATGCACGCCTCCCTCCAAACAACACCCCCAAGCTTGCAAGACGGGCTAGATCACTTAGTTCACTACACAGATAATTGTCGGCGTTAATCTCCACGAGAACTAGCAAATATTCAGCCAACTATTCCTCCTTTAGCGTTCATCCTTCCTTAAGTACGGGAATTGCGACCTTGCCCTGTGAGGAAGAACCGAACATAACCTTCTTGACTCCTTTGTTACGCTTAGTGGTGTTGAGGTATGTGAGTAAAGTTTTGGTTGTTAGGTTGTTAGTTTTATAAATTAGCAACGCTTCATGCTAGTAGGCTCCTTTCCTCACGTTAGCCTAGCTGCTATACATTAAGTTTTTTCTAACAACTAGCAACTAATAACTAAAAGCAACAGGAGATACGCTTCATGGCTGCAACCGACTTCAAAGACTACTACGCTATTCTCGGAGTAAACAAAAGCGCTAGTGCCGATGACATTAAAAAAACTTTTCGACGGCTAGCGCGGAAGTACCACCCTGACATGAACCCTGGCGATAAACAGGCTGAGGCTCGTTTCAAGGAAGTTAGTGAAGCCTATGAAGTCTTATCCGATGCTGACAAACGTCGAAAATACGACCAGTTTGGTCAGTACTGGAAGCAAGCAGGGGAAGGATGGCCGTCAGGAGCAGGAGCAGGTAGAGCAGGTGTCGGTGTCGATATGGGCGACTTCGACTTTAGTCAGTACGGCAGCTTTGATGAATTCATTAATGAGCTGCTCGGTCGCTTTAGCACAGGCGCTGCTGGCACAGGCGGCTCACGGGCTTATAATTACCGCACTACTACAAAGGGATCGACTGGATTCAACGATTTTGGTGGCTTCAATGACTATGCTGGGTTTGACAACCATGCGGCTGGAGTCGCTGCTGACCAAGAAGCCACAATTAGCTTGAGTTTTTCTGACGCCTTTCATGGTGTTCAGAAACGTCTGAACCTGGGTAATGAAGCGATTGATGTGCGGATTCCTCCCGGTGCTAAACCGGGTAGCCGGATTCGTATCCGAGGTAAGGGACAACTCAATCCCTATAACCAACAGCGGGGAAATTTGTATTTAAACGTTGAACTCCAACCGCACTCGTTCTTCCAGTTTGAGGGAGACAATCTGGTTTGCGAAGTGCCTGTAGCACCCGATGAAGCGGTGCTAGGTGCCACGATTGAAGTGCCGACACCGGATGGTAAGGTTAAGGTCAATGTTCCTGCCGGAATTCGTTCTGGACAGTCGCTCCGGCTGCGGGGGAAAGGATGGCCTCGACCCAAAGGGGAACGGAGTGACCAATTGGTGCGAATTATAATTGCAACGCCCAAAGATATTAGTTCGGTTGAGCGAGAATACTATGAGAAAATCCGCGATAACCGCAGTTTCAGTCCTCGCAGCCACTTACAGCAAGTGACGTTATAAGGGGTTTATTCGCGTTTGAGTCAACTACAGATACAGGATAGGGGAAGAAAAGGGTGAAGGATGAACTAGGAAGTAGGTAATTAGTTCTCCCTATCACCCCATCATCAAGAGTTCCCCTAACCCTCCTTGTCTTTAAACAGGGAAGCGGCGGCAGCTTGGAGCGAGAAGTACTCCATCTCTGGCAGACCATTTACATAAAATTTGCCATCTACAGATTCACAAATGGTGCCAACGACCTGTTCGCTAGAATACACAGCTAGCAGTTGTTGAATTTCCTCTGGCCCAAACCCTTGTAGTGTGGTACTCCAGTCGTTTCTATCCACTGCACGAATCTTGATCGTTTCTTCCATCTAAGCAACTCCTGTAGAAGGGTCAATTGACTGTATTTACCACGTTTATATCAGTAAATCCCAAAAATCTTACAATTGATCGATAGCATTTAGCAGTGTCTCGATCTCTGCATTGGATGAAAGGAAAGAAAACAGGTGTTTAAACCGTAGATGTCCTTCTCGATCCAGAATAAACTGTGCTGGCAAAGGTGCGCCTAACGCCTGACCGACTTCGTAGGTTTGAAAGCTATTACAAATTGGGTCGCTCAAGAGGGGCATTTTTAGCCCGAGGTCTTTGATAATTTGTTGACTTTGCTGTTTGTCAGTACTTGTAATCATTAGCACTTCCACCCCTTTTTCTGTAAAACGCTCGTAGTTCTCATTTACAGCCTTGATGTGGGGGTAGCACAAGGGGCAATATTGCTTTTCTGTGAAGATGCGAGTAAAAGCAAGCAGCAGCGGTTGTTTGCCACGATAGTCAGACAATTTGACCTGACGGTTATTGGTGATGTCTGGCAATTCAAAATCCGCTGTTTTTTGTCCTAGCTTCAGGGTGTTAGTGGCGGGTACGGGAAAGAAGTTACGCAGGAAGCGCTCGTTGAGTAAACCCCGAAAGTCAGTGGAAGTCAGCATTGTTGTAGTCTCCTGAATCAATAAAAATTAACCCCAACACCACTTTTTGACAAATCCTAAGTCTTGGTGTTGGGGTTAATATACAACTGTGGCGTTATCGACGCAGCTAACTTGTTAATTACACAGCGGCGAAGAAAACCTTGGACTTAACGGGGTCAGGAACCATGGTTTTGTCTCCGGGTTGCCAACCGGCGGGGCAAACTTCGTCGGGGTGAGCCTGAACGTACTGAATGGCTTGCAGGGTACGCAGGGTTTCATCGACGTTACGACCGAAGGAGAGGTTGTTGATTGTCGAGTGCTGAATTATTCCGTCTTTATCGATGATGAATAGACCGCGCAGAGCAACACCAGCTTCAGGGTCAAGAACGTTGTAGGCGGTACTGATTTCTTTTTTGATGTCAGAAACCAAAGGATAGTTCAAGTCCCCAACACCACCAGACTTTCGGTCGGACTGAATCCAGGCGAGGTGTGAGAATTCGCTGTCAACCGAAATTCCTAGGATTTGGGTTCCTACTTCCTTGAATTCTTCAGCGCGATCGCTAAATGCTGTAATTTCAGTCGGGCAAACAAACGTGAAGTCTAGAGGGTAGAAAAACAAAACGACGTATTTGCCACGATAGTCAGACAGTTTGATCGTTTTGAATTCTTGATCGACTACAGCAGTTGCAGTAAAGTCAGGGGCAGTTTGGCCTACCCGGAGACATCCTTCTGTCGGGTTGGTCATGAATAATTCTCCTTAAATGCTATCAGCGTATACGTTTGCTATACACCCAGGTACAGTTGCTCTCTCGCACTGACCTGTGCTGGTTACAGTTGAGTAGTTACGAACTGTTAACACTATATCATACTCATAACGATTTTGAGTAGGCGTGATAATCTTGAGAGTCCTGAGTGCTGAGTCGGTGATGAATGGACGTCTTGTACCACCCTGCTAATTATCTGGGAAATAGGTTTTTAATATTCACAGTTAAAGATGAAGTGATATGGATAATTTAGACACGCGGGAATGGCTGCTGACGAATGGGCTGGGGAGTTTTGCCAGCGGAACGGTGGGCGATGCCCGGACTCGCACCTATCACGGTTGGTTGATAGCGGCGCTGAATCCTCCGGTCGAGCGGACGTTATTGCTCTCTCATCTTGATGCCAGCTTAGAAGTCAACGGGGAGGTGTGGGCGCTTTCCAGTAATTTTTGGCAGGGGGGCAAAGTTGACCTGTGGGGTTATCAACTGCTGCGTTCCTTTACCATCGAGCCAGTTTTGAGTTGGACTTGGGGTAGCGATCGCTGGCAATTAACGCGGCAACTTCTCATGCCCCATGCATTCGAGTCTCAAGGGGTGAAAGAAAAAAGCAACAATGCTCATGGTGAATTTTGTCATCGTATTTTGATTCAGTATCACTACCAAGGTATTGAGACAGCAACGCTGCGGCTGCGACCGATCATTGGCGATCGCAATTTTCACCACCAACACTCTATAGAAGCGGGGTTACAATTTTCCCAACTAGTCGGAGAGCAGCAAATTTGCCTGCAAACGATCGCCCCCGTTTCCGGAACTCCTTGGCAACTGCGCTGGAGTAACGGTAACTATCAACCGGAAGCGGCTTGGTACGGGAACTACTACTATCCGGAAGAACATCAGCGCGGATTAGGCGATCGCGAAGACCTCTACAGCCCCGGCTATTTAAGCGTGAGTCTGCAACCGGAAGAGAAACTCACCCTAGAAGCGAGAGTAGGATGGCCAAATCCAACGCTTCCCCACCTAAACAACTGGGAGTTTGAGCAAGCACTACAAGCCGAACAGGAGCGTCAGCAGCAATTATTTACCCAGTTCCCCCACTCTCCAAAACCCGCCTTACAGCAATTGTTACGCGCCAGCGATCAATTCATTACTCACCGCGCCTCAATTAATGGCCCCACCGTAATCGCCGGGTATCCCTGGTTCAACGACTGGGGACGAGATACTTTGATTGCTCTACCAGGACTGGCGTTAGCAACGGGGCGCTTTCCTTTAGCAAAAGGACTATTAGAAACCTTTGGCAGTTTTGTCCAGAATGGTTTGATTCCCAATACATTTCCAGACGCAGGGGCACAACCTATCTATAACAGTATTGATGCGTCGTTATGGTGGATTGAAGTCCTAGGACTGTATTTAGAAGCAACCCAGGATTGGGAATTTTTAGCCGCGCAATATCCTGTAGTGCGGCAAATCTACAAGGGGTTTTCGGCGGGAACGTTGTACAACATTCATGTTGATGTCTCAGATGGATTGCTGACTTGGGATGCGCCCAATGTTGCCATTACCTGGATGGATGTAGTGATTGATGGGGAGCCTGTGACACCACGCCGGGGAAAAGCGATAGAAATTAATGCCCTCTGGTATTCAGCATTATGTTGGCTCATCCAGTGGACGGAACACTTAGTGAAAGATGCAGGTGCGGATGCGGTACGGATGCAGAATCAGTCCCGACGCTATAAGCAACAAGCACAGCAGGTCAAAACCTCGTTGCAAAAGTTTTGGAATGCAGACTTAGGTTATTTCTTTGATGTGATTACCCCGGATGATCAATTAGATAGCCGCCTGCGTCCCAATGCCGTATTAGCGCTGTCGCTGCATCATTGCGGGTTTCCGGCAGAACAGGCGCGTCGAGTCCTGACGGTAGCACGCGATCGCCTACTCACCCCCTATGGATTGCGGAGTCTCGATCCAGCCCACCCTGACTATATTGGTCACTACGCAGGCGATCGCGTTCATCGTGACAGCGCCTACCATCAAGGAACCGTCTGGAGTTGGCTGATTGGCCCTTTTATCGCCAGTGAAAAGCGCTTTTTTCCTGAAAATGCGATCGCCTTCGACTGGCAACCTCTGCTAGCTCACCTACAACAACAAGCCTGTATGGGTTCGATTTCCGAAATTTTCGACGGCGATTGGCCCCATTTACCCCAAGGAGCGATCGCACAAGCTTGGTCAGTGGCAGAAATTCTTCGTTATTATTCAAAATGAATTTCCCACGGTGAATCTACAAAGCGTGTTTTTGAGTAGATTTGCGGCAAGCGTTTTTTTCCAACGATTTTTAAGGTTGCTTAGAAGCAGACGAATTATACTAAGTACAAATACACATTCACCCTCACAGGGTTGAACTAGCCATGAAAAACCTACCCTACACTTTTGTAGTTCGGCGACTGGCTACCATTTTGTCTGTAGTGATCCTCTCCTTAAGCTTGATAGCAGCCGTCACAGGAATTCTGCTCTCTTTCTATTACGAACCCACCGCAGGTGGAGCTTACAATTCCCTGAAGATTGTCGAATCGGAAATTCCCAATGGTTGGCTGATTCAGAGCCTCCATGAGATTGCAGGTAATGGGTTAATTGCTGTCTCTTTAGTAGAAATTGTGGTGATGTTTCTTGGGGAGAAATTTCGCCCTAGCTGGCTCACGGCTTGGATTAGCGGAATTCTATTAACTTTAACCGCGATCGCCTTAGGCTGGACAGCAATGCTCCTCGACTGGACGCAACTTGGATACTGGCGTTTCGCCATTGAGTTAGGAACTTTAGAAGCTATCCCGCTTATTGGTTCTCAACTGCGAGACATTTTAACAGGTGGGGGAGCCGTTAATACCGTCACCGTCGCACACCTGTACACGTTGCACAGTTATATTCTCTCAATTGGGGCGCTGATACTGGCGATTATCCATTTAGGAGGATTGTTAATCCAGGAAAAAGAAGAGAAGAAGCAAGCAATAGAATCAGAGGCTGAACTCTCTTTTTCTGAGGGTAACTAAATTCAACAACTCGATGTAACTAGGCATAAGCTAGTCACACACTTATTGTCAGGCAGAGGAACTCAACTTTCTGCGAATGGTAAGGGTGCCTGATTGACTGACAAAAATCCTACACCTCTTGATTTACCGATTTGTTGACGTTGAGCAATAGTTATCTGCATGGGTTCCCCACTGCTCAACCCAACCTACCCGAAAAGATTTGTCAGTCAATCAGGCTAATAGTGTCTGAGCCAAGAACTAACTCTGCCTACATTTTAGTGCTGTTTAGTCCTGAAACTAAGTAGGTAGACATGAATAAATATAGTAAGGTCAGCGATTCCTAAGGAATCGCTGCGTCAGATTGGCTATAAACTATAACAGGGCTGTATCAAAAACAACTTTTTGATTTTTATAAAACCTAAATTAGCAGGCGCGATCGCCCTTTAGTAACTTTTTCTGCTAGGGATAGCTAAAGTTCTGTTCCGATGGCGATCGCTCAAACCAGTGTATTACTACTAATTGTGACATCCCCAGAGAAAAGGCTCAGAATACAGCCCGCTAACTTACTTTTTAAACCTAGAGACATTTCTCCACAAACTTAAAATTTTCTACGCAGCTATCCCTTTAACTAATTGTTTATTTGCTAAGGAATAATAATCAGTCTTCTAAAGGAAATACTATTTTTTGCTGCCAAGCGTAACCGTGCAATTACCCTCATCAAACCTTCCTCCGCCCCAGAAGCAGGTAATCATCGTACAAATACAGAGGTAGTGAAGAAAAATAACCTCTATACTAGGCAATACTCCTCTCATAGTTAATCCATAAATTATCTAAAGCAAGCGCTCTCAACGACGTTTCAGTATTATTTCGGCTTAACTCCTAAAGCGTAAACAATATTTAGTCAAAAAAAATAATAAAACCATTAGCTAGAGGAAGTTACAGGAAGTCAGGGGAAGCTTGACTTCTTCTTTCTGTAAAGCTTAATAAAGTAGTGTTAGCCAAATTTAGTATAATTTCATTTAAGGTCAAGTCGGTTTGATGCGGAACCTAAAAATGATTGAAAGCAGGATTTTGGAAGCCCAAGAAGTCGATCTTACTAATTGCGATCGGGAGCCGATTCATATCCCTGGCTCCATTCAGCCCCATGGGTTACTTCTTGTGCTGAAAGAGCCAGAGCTGACTATTCTCCAAGCCAGCAACAATACTTTCGACTTTTTAGGTATAAATACTAGTGATTTAATTAATAAAAACTTAGACACTTTGCTTGACGATTATCATATAAATTCTATCAAAGAGAGTTTATTCGATGAAAATCTGCAAGCGAAGAACCCAATTAAGCTGGTTTTAAAATCTCCAGACCAGAGAAATTACCTATTTGATGGTATTATCCACCGTTCTAATGGTGCTTTAGTTCTTGAACTAGAACCTGAGCGCTTTCCTGGAAGTATTTCATTTTTAAACTTCTACGATTTAGTGAGGGCGTCAGTCGCTAAACTACAAAGTAGTTGCAATCTCTACGACCTGTGTCAAAGCATGGTTCAGGAAATCAGAAAAATTACTGGTTTCGATCGAACCATGATCTATCGCTTTAACGAAGAAGGTCATGGCACGGTTATTGCAGAAGATAAGCAAGAAAGTTTAACTCCCTTTTTAGGATTAAACTATCCTGCCTCCGATGTTCCCAAACAAGCTAGAAGGCTCTACTGTTTAAATTGGCTGAGATTAATTGTAGATGTCAACTATCAACCCGCAGAAATCACTCCTGCTAATAATCCCCTAACTAACGCTCCAATTGACTTAAGCTTCTCGGTTTTAAGAAGTGTTTCTCCCATTCATGTTGAGTACTTGCAAAACATGGGGGTGAGAGCATCAATGTCGATTTCTTTAATCAAAGATGAGAAGCTTTGGGGATTAATTGCCTGTCATCATCATTCGCCGAAGTATGTTTCCTATGAAGTACGAAAGGCTTGTGAATTTCTTGGGCAAGTGATGTCTTTAGAACTGGCTTCTAAAGAACAAAATGAAGACTACGACTACAGACTAGAGTTAAAAGTTATTCAAGCGAAAATTCTTGAATACATGTCTGTAGAAAAATCATTTGTTGACGGATTAGTGAAACACAAACCAAACCTCATAGATTTGGTAGGTGCTAGGGGTGCTGTTTTTTGTTTTGAGGGGGATTACCAGGTTGTTGGTGCAGTGCCTCAGGGCGAAGATTTAGAAAATTTGATGATATGGCTCAATGCTCAATGGCAGGAGGATGTATTTTATACAAATTCTTTAGCCAGTGTTTATCCCGACGCCGCAAACATCAAAGATATTGCTAGCGGTCTCCTCGCCATTTCTATCTCTAAAACTCAAAATAGTTACGTTCTGTGGTTCCGTCCGGAAGTTATTCAAACATTGAATTGGGCGGGAAACCCTAACAAATCTGCTGAAATAGCAGGTGATGGAGGAGTGCGCCTATCGCCTCGCGGCTCCTTTGACCTTTGGCAAGAAACAGTTCGCTGTAAATCGTTACCCTGGAAAAAGTGTGAAGTTGAGGCGGCACTAGAACTAAGAAATGCCCTGATCAATATTGTTCTGCGGAAAGCCGAAGAACTGGCTAAATTAAACATAGCTTTGCAGGAATCTGAATCGCACTCTAGACAGCAAACTAGTCAGTTAGAAAAGATTGTGTATGAATTGAAGCGCACTCAGACTCAGCTTATTCAAAGTGAGAAGATGTCGAGTCTGGGACAAATGGTAGCTGGAGTTGCTCACGAAATTAATAACCCGATTAACTTCATTTATGGCAACATCAATCATGCCAACGACTATATTACTGATTTAATTAATCTGCTTTATCTCTATCAGAAGCATTATCCTTCCCCCGGAGCAGAAATTGTAGAAGAAAGGGAGGCAATGGATCTAGATTTTCTGGTTGAAGACTTGCCTAAATTACTATCTTCTATGAAGCTGGGAGCTGACCGCATCCGAGAAATTGTCCAGTCCTTGCGGAATTTTTCACGGCTAGATGAAGCGGAAATGAAGTTAGTTGATATTCATGAGGGCATTAATAGTACCCTGATGATTTTGCAATATCGACTGAAAAATAAATTAGATGACGCGGGAATTCAAATTGTCAAAGAGTACGGCAACTTACCCCTAGCTGAGTGCTACGCTGGTCAGCTTAATCAGGTGTTGATGAATTTGTTAGCGAATGCTATTGACGCTCTCGAACAGGCTACGGAAGGAAAGCAGGCGGCAGATAGACCGCAATCTTATACTCCTACGATTTGGATTCGGACTAGCCTCCTTGAGGGAACGAAGGCGGTAATTAGCATTGCAGACAATGGGTTAGGCATCTCAAAACATTTACAAAACCGCATATTCGATCCCTTTTTTACAACGAAAACAGTGGGGAAAGGTACGGGTATTGGGTTAACTATCAGTTATCAAATTATTGTGGAAAAACATCGGGGTCAGCTTACCTGCACTTCAACGCCAGGTCAGGGAACGGAGTTTGTGGTCGAGATTCCGTTGAGCCAGCGATAAGTAGGGTGACGGTAGGTCGTGTGATGATTGATGGGATTGTTTAATAATTGTTCTTTTCAGTTCAACTTCAGGTACTCGATCAGAGACAATATCAACAAACAGTTACCACGGATACATTCCGTAAAACTCGCCTCAATTGGTTGCGTCTGATCGCTTAGATACCATTTCCTTTTTAAGAGGCTACACCTAGATTCCCCCCAACAGAGTTAAAAGAGGGGAGCCAGAAAAGTATCTGTAGCAAGCATTGAGAGAATTGGTATAAGACAGAGTTGGCACGGGGGCGAGAGGAGGTAAACCGTTTAACTGACGTTGACCACCACAAGCGAAGTTGTTAAATAATCATGCCTGAAACCGGAACAAGAGTTTGTCCTGCCTGCGGAGTCAAGATAGTTGGAGAAGATACGGTGATATTTTCTTCCGGATCTCCAGGTACAAAAGCCAGACTATGGGCGCGGGTTTGTCAGTATGCCAAGAAACCAGGTTGTATCAATCAAGACCAATCGGGCGAGATTCAGCAAGATGATTACTATATTACGGAAATATAGTTGTAGGCGATCGCCAATTTCTATAGGCTCGCTTTTGTAGAATCTTCCACAACCAACGGTGGAGAATATCAGATTTAGTTGAGCGATCGCTTCTGTGTCTTCAAAATAAAACCACCACCCTAGGCAAGTTCATTCGCTAGAATAGCTGTTTGACCAAATTGTCTGGGCAGATAATAGACGCTTAGTAGGTTGCAGACATTGGAGAAACGCCGGACTTAGGGCTGGCGAATGTTTAAATTCGAGAGCAAAGAGGGTATCATGGCAATTTTGCAACTGGAAGACGGTACTACTTACACCGAATTAAAAGAGATTGCACGGGAACTTGCGCCGCTAAATATTCACCTCAAGCACTGGCCCGTGGGCGACAACCCGGAAGTCCGCCACTTGCTGACAAAAGATAGCTTGAGCGACGATGAAAAAGAGCAGGTATTGCAAGCCCTAGATGAGTATTTCCAGGAGTTGAAGCAAACGGCAGGTTATCAGTCTCGTGACTTAATCGTCCTGCATCCAGAACTTCCTAACTTGGATGCGTTGCTGTCAAAGTTTGACCCCTGTCACTACCACACAGATGCCGAAGTCCGCTATATCATTGCGGGTGAGGGCACTTTTGGTTTTGTGCGTCCCGATGGCAAGCAGATGGAATTAACCGTTCAACCGGAAGAATACATCAACGTTCCCCCCAACACCGAACACTGGTTTTACCTGACAGCCTCCAAACGCATCAAAACCGTGCGCTACTTTACGACTATGGAAGGTTGGGTACCGGAATACACAGCGACAGAAAAACGCTTTCGTTCCCCAGCGGTTATTTAGGTACGGAGTAAACAAGTAAGCGATCGCATGACTTTTTCTTTCGGTTCTCTTCCAGAGATTCCCCCCGTGGCTCAAGCCATCGCCGCCCACTACAGTGCTCTACCCCAAGTAGTTGCCGTGGTGTTAGCAGGTTCCCAGACTACTCAAGCTGCCGATGATATCTCGGATTACGATATTTATGTTTATGCTACCGAAGCGGTACTGCTAGAAGAACGTCGGGCGATCGCTAAACACTTTGCCCAACAGGTAGAAATCAACAATCAATTCTGGGAACCTAGTGATGAGTGGATTGACACTAATACTGGGTGCGGCGTTGATATTATGTACCGCTCTCCCCAATGGATTGAAGTACAACTAGAACGGGTACTAGTAGACTACCAAGCGTCAGTCGGCTACTCCACTTGCTTTTGGTGGAACGTCCTCACCTCCGTAACATTGTATGATGCTGATGGCTGGTTTCAAAAGTTACAAAGAAAGGTCAATCATCCCTATCCAGAACCATTAAAAAAAGCCATCATTGCCAAAAATTATCCTATTTTGCGTGGCAACATTTTTTCCTATACTCATCAAATTGAATCGGCGCTCAGACGAGAAGATTTAGTGAGTATCAATCATCGCACGGCTGCATTATTAGCCAGTTATTTTGATATCATTTTTGCTGTCAATGCTGTGCCTCATCCGGGAGAAAAACGCTTACTCAAAAAAACCAAGCAGCTTTGTCCGAAATTGCCTAAAGACATGGAACAACACATTCATGGATTAATTAATTCTATGTCCTTGGGGTATCAAGATATTCTCCACCACGTCGATACATTAATCGAGCAATTAAATGAGTTATTAATTGCAGAAGGCTTAATTACAAGCTCAGGGCAGTTGGTGGAATAGTATAGTGGTCTTCAATGATTTATGAAGTCGAAATTCAGAGGCGATCGCCTCTGAATGATAGCAGTAGACCTCTTGCATAAGTCGAATAGACCCCCCTTAATCCCCCCTTAGTAAGGGGGGAGACTTGAAATCTTGCCCCCTCCCCTTACTAAGGGGAGGGTTGGGGAGGGGTCTGGTACATTTTTGCAAGAGGTCTAGTGAAAACAGTTTTTAAAAGTGCCTTAAATTTTATTCAGTGATTTTAATTCTTGAGCGTGATGATTGAAGTTGACTACCGTTTCCCGCCGGGTGTTGATGGGGAAAAACAAGCGAAAGTAATTGCGATTGGGCAAACAGCAGGGACTTGGGATGCGCGTTTTGCGGATCGTGAGGAGGTGTTGCGATCGCATTTAGCTGAAGTTGTCGGGGTAGTCACGACATCAAACGGCTCTAGCATCGCCACGGTGCGCTTCCCGGAAATCAACGTAGAAAATGACATTCCTAGTCTGCTGACGATGATTTTCGGTAAATACTCAATGGCAGGGGCAGCAAAGGTAATCGCCCTACGCCTTCCGGAAAACTACGGCACCCGTGCAAAAGTGGGAATGACGGGGATTCGGCAACGCCTGGGAGTAAGCGATCGCCCCCTGATTATGGCAATTTTCAAACCCGCTTTGGGACTGTCTGCTGCCGATCATGCTGACATTTTTGAGCAGGTGGCTCATGCAGGGTTGGACATCATTAAAGACGATGAGATTCTGGGTGACTTAGAAGTTGCCCCCACCTTAAAACGCCTAGAAGCTTGTCGGCGGGTAATGGAGGAGGTAAAGCAACAAACTGGGCGCACGGTACTTTATGCCGTCAATGTCACAGGTTCGGCAACTCAATTAGTTGAAAAAGCCCGTCTTTTGGTACGGGAAGGGGCAAATGCGCTGCTGCTGAATGTCCTGACCTACGGCTTCTCTGTGCTGGAAGCCTTGGCGGCAGACTCAGAAATTGACGTGCCGATTTTTGCCCATCCTGCTTTAGCTGGAGCGATGTGTGCGGCTCCGGAACATGGGCTGGCGTACTCCGTGGTATTGGGAAGCTTGATGGCCCATGCCGGGGCAGATGCGGTGTTGTATCCGGCTCATTACGGCAGCTTGCCCTTTGATGCTACTGAAGAGATGCGGATTCGGGATAGTTTGCGATCGCGCAACGTTTTCCCCGTTCCTTCGGCTGGTATTCACCCCGGCGTGGTTCCCCAAGCCCTCGCAGACTACGGGCAAGATGTCATCCTAAATGCGGGTACGGGCATCATGGATCATCCTGATAGCCCCTCGGCGGGTGTGAGAGCCTTCTTTGAAGCCTTAGAACGAGTTAAACAAGGCGAGCCTTTGAACCCCGAATTTTTACCTGATGGCCCATTGCGGCAAGCCCTGCAAAAATAGACCTCTTGCATAAGTCGAATAGACCCCCCTTAATCCCCCCTTAGTAAGGGGGGAGACTTGAAATCTTGCCCCCTTACTAAGGGGAGGGTTGGGGAGGGGTCTGGTACATTTTTGCAAGAGGTCTAATGGGCTTAGGGCAGAAAAAGTGGGTTTCCCCTTTACAATTTAGTGAGGCTCAGGACTAGTTGCCCCGTTTCTCTAACTATCTAGATCCGAGCGTGGGCATAAAGAATACAGGAAAAACCTATTAATAGCGTGCTTGCTACTCGCTAATCGCCATGAATCCGCCACCAACTCCGGATCTATCTCTTTATCAATTGGCGTTAGACGCCCCCGCACCGCCGCAGGCGCTTGCTGCCAGTCCTGCTACTCTTAAGTCTTTAGTAGGCTCATTGGTTGATGTCTTGATCGAGCAACAAGTCCCGGCGAAGCTGTGGGTGAAGTTGCCGCCGGGGGATGCCTGGTGGGAAGAAATCCATCGATACCGACAGCAAGTTGGTATTCCTCAAACCATTTACCTGTGTTACTGCTTTGGGGATGACCCAGAGGCGGTACTGGCTGCAACGAGTCAGGGGGGGGCTGATGGTGACAACTGCGAGGTGGCGCTGGTGCAGTTGGCAGCAGGTAGTCAACTGCGGCGGGAAAATTTTATCTTGATGTTGTCAGACCAGTTGTGCAGTGTGGTTTTGACTCAACGGCAGCTTCCTAAACTCCCTGCTGCTGAGACGAGTTCGCACCAGGAAGCCAGTCTTCAGCCGACTGTGTTTGCCTTTAACCGCCCTGTCATTCAACGGGTGTTGGAGGGGATAAAAGAGACGATTGTGGTGACGGATACGACCCCAGATGAGTTGCTGGCAGATGGGGACTTACAATTTTCTTGGCCCCCGTCTCCTGACCCGACTTTACTGACGCAGCTTCTAGTGAAGCAGTTGCAGCACCGCGAGGAGATCGGGAATGGAGCCGCAGGCGGTAGGCCCAAGGGCAGATCTCTATCGGGTAGCGACCCTTCCCCCTCTGAGGAGGGAATGCTGCTTAGGGCATCAGCCACAGAGAAGGGGAATGAGTCTTTGCTGAAGGATGAGTTTTTGAAGAGTGTTGCTCAGGAATTGCGGACGCCGCTAACCCACATGAAGACGGCGCTGCGGCTGCTGGATTCGCCAAATTTGAAACCCGCCCAGCGTCAGCGTTATATGCAGTTGCTGCATAGCGAATGCGATCGCCAAAATTCTTTGATTGCCGGGTTTTTGGAATTGGTCTATTTAGAACGATTATCCCAGGAAGCCGCGTCTTCCCCTGTGCAGCTAGCAGATATTGTTCCTGGCATTGTCAGTACTTATCAACCCTTGGCGGAAGAACAAGGCATCCAGTTCGGTTACACGATTCCGGCGGGGTTGCCAATGGTGTCTTGTCGGGAGACTTGGTTGCGGCAAATTGTGATTAATCTGCTCAACAATACTCTGAAGTTTACTCCCCCTGGCGGTCAGGTGCGGGTAAAAGCGAGTGTTCAGGGGGATTATGTGCAGCTAGCTTTTACTGATACGGGGATTGGGATTGCGCCTAATGATTTGCCGAAAATTTTTAGCAGCTTTTATCGCGGACGTTCTGTAACTGGGGAAGAGGCTGGGGCGGGGTTGGGTTTGACGATTGTGCAGCAATTGCTGCTGCGTTGTGGCGGCTCGATTTCTGTTACGAGTCGTCTGGGTGAGGGGTCTAATTTTAAGGTGCTGTTGCCTGTTGCTGTGTCTTCTCTGGGCGCGGATGGGTAGGTGTTGGGGAGCGATCGCGTTTTAAAATGGCTTCATCCCTTTTGTTACAAGGATTTGGCAGCACGAAGCGGGGCAGTCGATCCGCGCAAAGGCTGAAAAGATTATTCTGCAAGCACTTTTGCCAAAAGCGATTTGCAATTTTTGCTCTGTTCTTTATTTCTAATGCTATAATTCCTTTATTCCGCGCAACCGCACCTCGAAAATTGAATACAGTAAGCTTTTCAGGCTGCCGCAGTTTCAACTTTCACTAATCCCTATTAGGGATTGAAACATGACAGCCTCAACAGAGGAAGTACTAGAAGTATGTTTCAACTTTCACTAATCCCTATTAGGGATTGAAACCTCCTTTGTTGTAAGCGTCTAAGAGTTGTTGTGCGGTCATGTTTCAACTTTCACTAATCCCTATTAGGGATTGAAACGGCAACCAAAGGCGCGCCAGCCCTCCGCAGGGAAGTTTCAACTTTCACTAATCCCTATTAGGGATTGAAACAGGCTTTTTGGAGAGGGAATCTTTCCCTGCTCAAGTTTCAACTTTCACTAATCCCTATTAGGGATTGAAACACGCCCAATAGATTCAATCCGGGAACGAGTTGCCCGATAACGTTTCAACTTTCACTAATCCCTATTAGGGATTGAAACCGATTCTAAGAAGACATTAGAATCCTCAAAAAGAGTTTCAACTTTCACTAATCCCTATTAGGGATTGAAACGAAAGCCACGGGCAGATTCATAAACCTGCTCAAGATAACGTTTCAACTTTCACTAATCCCTATTAGGGATTGAAACCTTATTGCTTGCTCTTCCAAATCTGATACTTAGCTTGTTTCAACTTTCACTAATCCCTATTAGGGATTGAAACGCGATCCCTTAAATCGAACGCGATCACCCAAAGGAACTATGTTTCAACTTTCACTAATCCCTATTAGGGATTGAAACCCGATCAGCCCGCAGGTGAACTGATTGGCTTTCCCGTTTCAACTTTCACTAATCCCTATTAGGGATTGAAACTGCCAGGAAGAAGACCTACCCCCCATTGATCGCCGTTTCAACTTTCACTAATCCCTATTAGGGATTGAAACAAAAGACTCCCGGAACGCCCTCTGTTTGTAAGCCTGGAGTGGGTTTCAACTTTCACTAATCCCTATTAGGGATTGAAACATCGCTACCTGGTTGCCCCAGCTGCCGAGCATTATTTGTTTCAACTTTCACTAATCCCTAATAGGGATTGAAACACTAAGCGGCGTTTAGCAAACTTGCCGCCGAAGCGTTTCAACTTTCACTAATCCCTATTAGGGATTGAAACTGCAATCTGTTTCGGCTCGGTGAATGCTCCTTGTATCAAGTTTCAACTTTCACTAATCCCTATTAGGGATTGAAACAAAAGTAGATCTCCTACTTCTATCGTCTCTATTGGGTTTCAACTTTCACTAATCCCTATTAGGGATTGAAACTAATTCCCATTACCTCACCTCCAAGATGGCGGCTTGTTTCAACTTTCACTAATCCCTATTAGGGATTGAAACTTAATTAATCTAAGTGTATTGGTTTGAGCCTGAAAGTTTCAACTTTCACTAATCCCTATTAGGGATTGAAACAAAAGGCATCGTAGGCGATCGCTTAGAAGAACGAGTTTCAACTTTCACTAATCCCTATTAGGGATTGAAACAGCCCGCTAATTCCAGCTTGAGCCGCCGACGCCTTTTGAGTTTCAACTTTCACTAATCCCTATTAGGGATTGAAACTTTTAGATGCAGTCGGCGCGGCGCGTTGTGGAAGAGTTTCAACTTTCACTAATCCCTATTAGGGATTGAAACTTGCACATTAGTCAGAAGCGCGTGTTTGTCTCTGTTTCAACTTTCACTAATCCCTATTAGGGATTGAAACCTTACGGCGTTCCAGCGTAGCGGGTACTGTGCCCCTCGTTTCAACTTTCACTAATCCCTATTAGGGATTGAAACCCGTCAAGGAGGATGTCGAATCTTCCAAGGGTCTGGGGTTTCAACTTTCACTAATCCCTATTAGGGATTGAAACAGTACCCTAGATTTCAGTACAAAACGGAATTTACCGTTTCAACTTTCACTAATCCCTATTAGGGATTGAAACAACTTCACCTCAGCCTTGGTGGCTGTGCCAGTTTCAAGTTTCAACTTTCACTAATCCCTATTAGGGATTGAAACCTGCCTCGTGGATCGAAACTGTCACGGGCGGCGGCGATGAGTTTCAACTTTCACTAATCCCTATTAGGGATTGAAACTCTTTGCCTATTGACTTAGCCGTATGGATTTTCCGTTTCAACTTTCACTAATCCCTATTAGGGATTGAAACAGAGCGATATCCTAGTACTAAAAAAACTAAGCAAAGTTTCAACTTTCACTAATCCCTATTAGGGATTGAAACTTCCAGATATCATTCATATAGGCTCTAGGGGTTGGGTTTCAACTTTCACTAATCCCTATTAGGGATTGAAACACCCAGGATGACACCATGATCACCATTCCCAAGGGTTTCAACTTTCACTAATCCCTATTAGGGATTGAAACAAGAACCCCTTAGATATCTTCTCAGATGTGGTGCGGTTTCAACTTTCACTAATCCCTATTAGGGATTGAAACGAAATCTGCTCCTCCAGCCTCTTTGTACTTGTACCGGTTTCAACTTTCACTAATCCCTATTAGGGATTGAAACTTAGCTGACCAACCGGATTTAATAATCGCTCTCAAGTTTCAACTTTCACTAATCCCTATTAGGGATTGAAACTGAGGAAGGCGAACCGAAGTAGATAGTCCACCCTAGTTTCAACTTTCACTAATCCCTATTAGGGATTGAAACTCATTTCAACCTCGAACTAATTTAAACATCTTAAAGTTTCAACTTTCACTAATCCCTATTAGGGATTGAAACGATGAGTTGGCAGAGACAAACCGAGCGCTACTAGTTTCAACTTTCACTAATCCCTATTAGGGATTGAAACCGTGTGTAAGAGAAAGTAGAAACAGAGTTCTAATTCCCAAGTTTCAACTTTCACTAATCCCTATTAGGGATAGAAACAGCGATCTCTCAACCCGCCACTGTAAAAATTAGCCCCAACTAAAAGCCCCACAAATCTGCCAGCGTCAAGAGAGCCAAATCAAGAATTAGCATTCCTGCAAAAATATTTCTTGTTGACCGTAAACATCATCCTGACTCACCTCCAACGGTAAGAAGATCGTCATCACCTCCCCTTGCTGCGGACGCTGTCTGACGATTAACTTGCCACCCAATGCTTGAAAGAGATTTTTAGTCACATTCAGATTGAGGCTCAGACAGCCAGTTTCCGGCTGGAACATCAACAACTGACCAATAGATTTTAGAGGAGAGCGATCGCCTTCCGTGTAGGAAGTATGACCCGCCTTTTCAGCACAAGGCTGAGACTGGAGTTGCAGCTTTAACTGTTCTCCGGCGGGAGAGACTTCGATCTTGATATGACTTCCGGCGGGTAGACTGCGGGTAAAGTTTTCCATCAAACCCGTCAGCACCTGCTCCAACATCCTAGGATTACTCACCACCGTCGGCATCTTTTGGGGTAAAGCAAAATCAATCGTCAGGTTGCGGCGTTCTGCTTGCTTTTGCCAGTGGGGGATGCTGTGGTGGAGGATTTGGGAAAGTGACATAGAAGTCAGGCTCATCGAAGCTGGCTTCGCCGCCGCCATTTCTAGTTCCGCCGCCCGGAAAATCAACTCCATGCGGTTGATTTGTTCAGTACACTCGCGATCAATGATTTCCAGACGCCGGATCACCTCTGGAGCAAGATCACGACGCTTCAGCAGCAGTTTCGTCAACGTCTGAATCGTCGTCAACGGCGTGCGGACTTCGTGCGTCAGGGCTTGCAGCAGCTCCACATCCGAGCTAGTAGAGTTACCAGATGCGGAAACTTTGCTAAGTCTCAACTCATCAGTTTTAGCTAAAGGTTGCCACTGGCGATCGCTATGATTGAAAGGATTAGCAGATGGCGATCGCTTATTCTCCCCACTAGACAATTCCACCGCCCCATCAAAAGACTCCGGAATCTCCTCAGCCTCCGGTAGTTCCGGCAAATGCTTCAGCAACTGGCGGCTAAATTCCATCACAGTTCGGTAATCCGGCATTCTCGGTGCGGACTTTGCCACCATCGCTTCTAGTTGACACAACTGTTGAGGGCGAGTCACCACCAGCCGCAGGCGCAAAGCTACCCAAGCCTGTTCCACCACTTGCGGATCAAAAGAGAACCGAAACGCGCTCACGCCCTGGCTATCTTCTCCCACCGCCATCACAAAACTAAAGCTGTGGGTGAAAACTAGACAAAATTGCTCATCTGCTAGGGGATCTCCCTTCAATAACGGCAATTCATCCGCAACTTCCCTCACTTGCTCCATTTTTCCAGCAGGTGCAGGGGAAAGCTGAAACGGCATCAAAGCCAGCGTCTCAAACGTTTCCTTAGTAAAAATTCCCGTCTGGAAGCCAGAAAGCACCGCCTGATGGCTAAATACAGGCACCGGCCCTGATAAAATTAATCCGTGATTGCCCTGAGGCGCAATAGCTAATTCTTGTAATAGTAACTGTTCCAACGCCGCGATCGCGCCCGACCATTCTCTCTGCGCCTTGACACGCGCCTTTAACTCCCGTTTTTGGGAACTTACAGCCTCATTTTTTTCAATTACCGCGTTTTCTGAAGACACACCAATGTTCGCCGCCGCCTGTTCCTGATGGGCTAACACTTCACTCAGAGTCGGTAATAACCACTTTACTTGCACAACTGAATCTACCCCTTCAACAGCAAATGCAGTCCTTTTCCAATCTGCCTTGTCTGATTATGAGCCTATCGTTCCTGCTGCACTTTTCGGGGTCGTAGAACCGAACTCATCAGTCGCGATTCCCGTTGCTATTACTAATTGCTGCTATAGATACAGCTTTCTGGTAGCCCAGAGCACACAATTTGTGCATAAACTGTCCACCGAGTTTATAGTAGGCGAAACTCCCCAGGATTAGAAAAAGCATCCCCTATAGGGGTACGCAGCCCTGGGGTATTTTACTTCAATTCTCAGGATTCAGAACCTGTAGAAACATTGCCTGCAAAGTCTTGACACTCTCTGCACTGTTAATCAGGGTAATATCTCGTGAAAATAAGTAGACTCATCCGAACCGAAAGCGGTATCAATCAGCTGCATATTTTAGCGATCGCTGTTGTCGGTCTAATTTTAACTCTCCCTACCTTTTTTTATAATGTCTTCGATGCCCATGACATTCTCTTTCACTTAAACTGGGCACAATATTTTGCCGAACAATTTTGGCAAGGAGACTTCTACCCCCGCTGGCTGCAAGACATGAATTCCGGCTTAGGAAGCCCCACATTTTTCTTTTATGCCCCCATTCCTTACTACATCACCAGTTTTTTTCATCCCCTAGCTTTTAACACCCCAGAAGTGTGGTTTCCCCTCTGTTTCTCTGCCTCCCTCTCCCTCATCGCCTCTGGAATTGCCGCGTATTTCTGGCTAGGAACAATTACCACCACCAACAGAGCTGCATTGCTCGCTGCTTTGGTTTATATGGCATTGCCATACCATTTAGTTATAGATTTGTACATCCGCTTTGCCTTCACAGAATACTGGGCTTTTGTCTGGATGCCCTTGATTTTGTACTTCAGTCAAAAAATCAGCAAAGGTCAAAAATTAGCCATTCCCGGATTGGCGATTAGCTACGCCTTGCTAATTATGACCCACCTGCCCACAACTCTGATTTTTTCTCCAATTTTTCCTTGTTATATCTTAGTAATCACCAAGCGACGGCGACTTAAAGACGCTGTAATTTATGGGGGATTGGCAATGGTGTTAGGGATTGGTTTGGCAGCCATTTATCTATTGCCCGCCCTACTGATGCAAGACTATGTTGCCATCAAAGATATTGCTAGCAGACCTTACTTCTATTTTGCCAATAGTTTCTTATTCACAATCAATAAAACTGGTGCAGTATCTTTACGGAATTACTTATCCTTTACCTTAATATTGCAAATTGGTTTAGCTGTCTGTGCTTTGCTCACTTCTCAAAATAATCCTAAATTATCTGTAAAACGAGAGGTTGTATTTTGGCTAACCGTGGCAGGAGTATCTTTTCTGATGACCACTCCTTTGAGCCACCTGATCTGGCAGCAACTCTTAATTATCCAAAAAATTCAGTTTCCTTGGCGGTTTAACGTAGCGACGACTCTAGCAATAACAGCACTCTTGGCTTTAGGAATTGATTCAGTCAAACATCCTTTAAAGCTACTTTCTCAAAGGTCGTCAGCCGTAGGATTTGCACTGTTAATAATCTTGCTAGCTAGCGGTTTTGTTGTCACTTATACCTACACAAAACCACTAGTATTCGACTCTGAAACATTGATAATGATGAGTCGAGATGCCTCAGAATATAAGCCAAAATGGGTGACAGCCGGACTGTTCGATAATGCCAGCATAATTCGGCAATTAGGAAGAAATTTACCGCCAGCACAAATCAGCACTGGAGAAGGTAGCGTAGCTGTTAAGCAGTGGTCGCCTAGATCCATTATTGTGCAAACAAGTACTAACACTGATGCTGTCTTAACTTTGCGTCAATTTTACTATCCAGGATGGACGGCTAAACTAAAGGGGCAATCTGTTACTCTGCCAACAAATCCTTCGGAAATTACAGGATTGTTAAATATTACAGTGCCTAAAGGCGAACAGGAGGTTAACGTAAAATTAGCAGCAGGGGGAGTAGAACGAGCGGGGCAAGTTATTAGTGGAATTTGTGCCTTGATTACGTTTTTATTGTATTTTCAATTGAATAAATCCGATCGTTTCAGCCGCGAGTAGAAGTTTGGAAGTTCTCTTGAAAGTAGTTAGGTTTAGATCCCCCTAAATCCCCCTTAAAAAGGGGGACTTTGACTCCAGTTCCTCCGCGTCAGGAAGCATCAAGACGGGGCTTTAACTGAATTCTCCCTACTTTTTAACCCTGGCTGGGGGGATCTCCGGGGCAAGAAAAAAATCCCTAGGGGGGATATAACGGTGACAAATTTGCTTTGGATTGAGGGGTAACCAGTGTAAAATCTCCTGCTGTACCCAGAGAGACAGGATTGGGTAACTGCAAAGCCGTCAATGTGGATTGATCTAAAAGTAGGTAAGGTTGGCTAGCCCAGAGTTGTTGCATTTGTGCTGTATCAGCAGGAATGACTCGGCGATCGCTATAAAAATCTAAACTTGGACGCCCATAGCCAAAGGATGTATAGACGACATCTCCCGGTGCGGTGTGAGTTTGGATTAACGCAGCTACAGGCTTGACGGGGAAGGCTTCGTTTAACTCCCAAATCCAGGAGTTTGACACCATCAGTAATCCAAAGGCGCAGTATAACCCGACAAAGAGAATGGGAATAAATTGGCGATCGCGCTGTTTAATTTGCCACGCGGCAAAACCAAAGGTGAGTGCCAGAACTATACTCATGACAATTAAAACAATCTCCGGCTCTGCCAGGATAAAGTAGACTGCACCACCTAAAGAGGCGATCGCCAAAAGCCCTAACACCGTCGCAAAAAACAAGGGATAACGCAGGCGATGCTGCCAAATTTGGGCAAGATTCGCCCCCACCGCTAAGGCAAAAAAAGGATATAGGGGCATGATGTACCAGGGAAGCTTGGTTCCCATCAGAGAGACTGCACCCAAGTAACCGATCGCGCCAACCAGTATCAACGCCCCCCAAGCCGTGTGACGTTTTTGCCACGCCAGATATAACCCTCCCGGCAAAAACAACAGCCAGGGCAAACTATACTTCAGCAATTCCAAAAGATAGTACCAGGGAGGGCCTGTATTACCGTGTACTGATTGTGAAATCCGCTCAAAGCCATGTACCTGAAAATGCACCTGCAAGAAGTTTGCGCCGTAATGATGCCACTGGGCGGCATACCAAGCGATCGCCATCCCCGCTCCTAGTAGCATTCCTCCCCAAAACGCCAGACTTTTTAGTAACGCCAATTGCCGATTGCAGAGCAAAAACACCGCCGCGATCGCTCCCAGCAACAGCACCAGCACACCCTTCGTCAGGGCAATCAGCCCCAGGAAAATGCCAGCCCCAAACGCCCACAGTCGATTGTGACGTGCCTTCAAGAGACACAACAACACCACCAAGAAAAACGTAATCGATATCCCATCCATCATCGCCAGACGCCCGTGACGCACGACTGGCAATAGCGTTAGATAAACCAACGCGGCAAATAGAGCAGGTAAACGTTGGGAAAAAACTTCTCGCCCGACTAGATAAAGCAAAGGTACGCCACAAGCGCTCAGTAAGGCGACAGGTAAACGAGTTGTCCATTCGTTCACGCCCCCGATTTGGTAACTGAAGGCAACCAGCCACTGCATCAATGGTGGTTTTTCTAGAAAAGGTCTTCCCAAATAAGTAAGATAAAGCCAGTTACCTGTGCGATACATGTCCCTGGAAAGGATCGCGTAATACCCCTCATCCCAGTCACGCAACGGCAATTGCCCTAACCCCACACTCCAGAGAATAACGGCGGCTAGCAGTAACAGCAGTAGCCACTTTGTCTCTGTGATTCGGCTTGCCGTTGCAATGAGTTTATGCATCTACTCAGGATTGTTCTACCAATTATTTCAAGATTGACGCAGACTAGGTGTAAATTGTTGATTCTCTCGTAGGGGCATTGCCATGCCATGCCCTTACTTAAGTAGAATGGCACTGATTTAAGAAAATTCATCACACACAACAAATCAACCCTTGTGCAGGGGGTCTGGGGGAGGCACTCATCCCCCACAGGTGTAGGTTTTTTACAATCAAGCGGAGTTGAAGAAAGTCACAGTTGTAGTCGCAGACAAAGGACCCAAAGAAAGTGGAAGACCATTAAGTAAATCAGCTAAAAGAGTCAAAAAGCCCACAAGGAAGCAGGAAAGCTGACGAGGAGGGGAACTGGAAGTGTGATGAGTATTAGTGATGCCCTGGGTCAGTAACGGCAAGAGTGGAGGAGCTGAGGTAGTAGCATCAACCTCCGCGACCGAGAACACCATCCACAAAGTAGCAACCGCCATAGCTAACCAGT
>JAESGL010000133.1_pt1 | contig 83667 bp, 95 predicted proteins | sample 9269711 | NCBI WGS metagenome assembly JAESGL01 (sample SAMN14515918, study PRJNA621676) | algae metagenome | isolation source: Kastovskya adunca ATA6-11-RM4 and co-occurring heterotrophs from soil and... | place: Chile: Atacama Desert | collected 2011-06-27 | reverse complement strand
AGTTGCGCTCAATTTGGTTTAGTACCAGGTTTAAAGCTTTTTCTTTTTCGGGACTGTTTGTAATTTGGGTAGCCATTGATGCCTCAAGAACTGTGTGGGGACTCGCACAAATGCTTTATCTATTTTAGACGTTCTACCGGGAATTCTCCGGGGCAGAGTGATTACTTATTAAAACAATATAATCCTTGTGTAGTAAGGTGTTGGAGATTTTTAATGGTCGTTTCACAAGGGCTTTTTTAAAAGTCAGGATATATTATTTTTTAAAACTCGGCTTAGACAACTTAAGCAAGTTGCTGTCTGTAGGAATTGCCAGGAAAAGCCCTATTTCATGCCAAATCTGAGCCGGAGCGATCGCCTCTTCATCGGGATTATGTACCTTAAACATAAGTCTTACTCCCGTAACTGCTATTTTTTAGGGTTTCTTCAGTAATTCACTCACTGTATAAGTATAAAAAGTGACACTTTATTCTTCTCAGTCTGTAATCCCTGATGCCGCGTTATCTGTGGCTGGATTAACGGAGTATATTCAGGCGTTGCTAGAACAGGATCAGCAACTACAGCGGGTGTGGGTAGTTGGTGAAGTTACGAGCGCTCATACGCATCGCAGTGGGATATTTTTCACCCTCCAAGACCCAGAGACCAACGCCGCAATTCAGTGTGTGGTATGGACTAGCCAACTGAGTCGGCTGATGCAACAACCTGTACAGGGAGAGCAGTTGATTGTGATGGGGAGTCTGCGGCTTTATCCCCAACGGGGACAATACCAACTAAGTGTTTGGCAAGCACTACCTGCTGGGGAAGGTTTGCAGCACCTGCGCTACCAACAACTCCGCAATCGCTTAGAAGCAGAAGGACTATTTGACTCAGAAAATAAGCGATCGCTCCCCCTCCATCCCCAAATCATTGGCGTTGTCACCTCTCCCGCCGCCGCTGCTTGGGGTGACATCCAACGGACATTACAAAGTCGCTATCCCGGCTTAAAGGTGCTACTTTCTCCGGCTCAAGTGCAGGGAGAACTAGCTCCGACCTCAATTGCTACCGCCATTAAACGATTGGCTCAGGATGGGCGTGCTGAGGTGGTCATCCTGGCTAGGGGAGGTGGAGCATCGGAGGATTTGGCGTGTTTTAATGATGAGCGCGTGGTCAGGGCGATCGCGGGTTGTGGGATTCCTGTAATTACTGGTATTGGTCATCAACGAGATGAATCCTTAGCTGATTTAGTTGCGGATCGGGCGGCTCACACTCCCACCGCCGCCGCAGAACAAGCCGTACCGGAACTAGCGCAGTTACACCGGGAACACCAACAGCGAGTTGCTGACTTAAATGCGGCTGTAGAGGAACAATTAGAATCTGCTCAAGAACGCCTGCAACGGAACTACACCCGATTGCAACGCCTACCGATCAATCGGCAATTGCAACAAGAACAATCGGCGATCGCGATTCAACGACAGCGACTCATCCAAGGCGTGACTCAGCGTCTGAAACAAGCCACCCAGCACCATCAATTTCTAAAAGAACAACTAGCCACCCTCGACCCCGAACGGATTTTACAACGGGGTTATGCGGTGGTGCGACAAGAAAATGGTGCGATCGCTCGCTCTACAGAAAACCTGACTCCTGGAGAGGAATTACAACTTCAACTTGCTCAAGGTCAAGTACAAGTCAAAGTTACAAAGATTTTGTCTTAGCGATCGCTGTTTTTATTGCCTGTGTCTATTCATACCTGAAAGCGGTAGGCGATCGCATCGTTCCTGGCGATCGCCTTTGATCTCTTGCTTTTGTTAAGGTTGTGACTGGCGATCGCGTTGAATATATCCTTGTACATTGCGGATCGCTTGTACCGCATAAGGATCGTTAGGGCGTTGACTCAGCGCCCGTCTAAAGTTAATCAGAGCAGATTGGTAGTCACCTTGATTGGTTAAGTTGTACCCCAGTTCCATGTATCGATTGTAAGCGCTCGGCTGACCCACTCCTTGGGTTGTTCCGTCCGGAGTCGCTGGCGTCGCTCCTGGTGGAGTAGTGGTACCCGGAGTCGCTGGCGTCGCTCCTGGTGGAGTAGTGGTACCCGGAGTCGCTGGCGTCGCTCCTGGTGGAGTGGTATCTATACCACCTGGAGTTGTTCCCGGTGGAGTAGTAGTACCCGGATTGGTTGGCGTCGTTCCCGGTGGAGTAGTCGTACCCGGATTGGTTGGCGTTGTTCCTGGTGGAGTAGCGGTACCCGGAGTTGTTGGCGTCGTTCCCGGTGGAGTAGTAGTACCCGGATTGGTTGGCGTCGCTCCTGGTGGAGTAGCGGTACCCGGAGTTGTTCCCGGTGGAGTAGTAGTACCCGGATTGGTTGGCGTCGTTCCTGGTGGAGTAGCAGTACCCGGAGTCGCTGGTGTCGTTCCCGGTGGAGTAGTCGTACCTGGAGTTGTTGTACCTGGTTGAGCAGTACCGGGAGTCGTTGTACCCGGTTGAGTCGTACCAGGAGTTGTCGTACCGGGAGTTGTCGTACTACCAGGAGTGGTTTGAGCTAATAGCTGTCTAGTTCTGCTAGTAAAGTTAGAGTTGTTCAGTGCTAATGCTGGAAAACCCAGTAAAACACTAGCGCTAGCAACGCCTATCAAGCTAATAATCCTTTTAATGGACTTTTTTTGATTCTGCGGGTTCATAGGTATATCCTGAATTACTATTAGGCTGAAAGACTTCTGCGCTTCGCCGTCACGTTGAATAAATTGGACAAAGTTTGCTTGTAAAAAAAGAATTGAACTTAAAGAATTAACGTAATTGGAAAATCTAAAGACGTATTTCTTCAAGCTTCTGTTAAAAACCCTAACTCTAGGATTTTATTTACTCATATACCGAAAGAGTTATCTGAGGTAGTGCGTTAGTCTGTCTAACTAGGTATTAAGTCAGCTAGCAGAATCCGTTTGCTACTCGGTTTTGGTATCCTGAATTTTTCGTTTCCAGGCAAATACGCTACAAGGTTTATTCTGTAGCTAGTTGATATTACTTACAGCCAGAAATTTTTAGATGAATAGAGTGGATTCCTGACTAGGATTCAGTGTCAAGCATCTACGCACAATTTGTAGTCTTAATTAAGTGAAAAAATGCGATCAAGAGCAGCGCGATCGCACCTATTATCTATACAGCGTTCAACTGGTAAGAAGCGATACAAGGGCTAGCCTTCAGGAGGCTGACTTTTTTTCAACATCAACTGAGTGAGCGGGTTACTCCCTGTGTCAGAATAATTCCGGTAATTGCTCAATCTCCTTTGAAAAATCTTCTCATGTGGGGAGATGAGCAATTTATAGTATCAAAACCTGGAATTAGCATGAACCGACCTCCAAATCAAGGCTCAACCGTCATTCTGTACATTTTTGGTATCTCATTGGGTATTGGTTTACTCCTTGCTGCCATTGTTGTGTTCCTGCGGGCGATAGGTACCATTTCAGAAGTTTCGTCATTAATCATCTGGTCAATTATTCTTTTCTCTATTGGTGTCGGTATCCTGACAGGTCTTAGTATGAGGCGGTAAGGTTATTTACTGTTTATCCCCATCAGTTTGTGACTCCCACTCCCCCTTCTGACACACAAGTCTTAGCTTACCTATTTGCGATTTCTCTCGCCGTCACCTTAATTGTCTATGTGCTGAGAGGTTTTACTATCCTCTCGTTTCTTCCGGGTGGCGTACTTAATCTCTTGATTTTGCTCTCGATTGCTATCGGGATCGCTTATGGGGTGCAGAAAACCCGACGTTACTAGAGAAGATGAGGCAATCGATGCTGCTATAACTAATGTTGCCCCTGGAATGCGCTAGTTTCAGGGGTTTATATTACTAGCAGTAACGAAAGAGAAGAGGAGTAGGAATCATGCAGGAATATGCCTGTACCGTTTGCGCCTATGTCTACAACCCCGAAGAAGGCGATCCAGATAGTGGGATAGAGCCGGGGACAGCCTTTGCAGACATACCGGAAGACTGGGTGTGTCCGGTATGTGGCGCAGGTAAAGAAGATTTTGAAGCAGAATAGAAAAGGTTCGTCTGCAATGAATGCTGAATCTTGTTTTCAAATTCCTTACAAGTCATAGTTATTGGTGGCGGTGCGGCAGGTTTCTTTGGCGCGATCGCCACGGCTAATGCTCATCCCCACGCCCGTGTCACGTTATTAGAAGCGGGGCGTCATCCCTTAGCGAAAGTTCGCATCTCCGGTGGCGGTCGCTGTAACGTCACCCACTCCTGTTTTGACCCCACCGCTTTAGTGACTCATTATCCTAGAGGCGGCAAAGCCCTGCGGGGTGCCTTTAGTCGCTTTCAGCCGCAAGATACCATTGCTTGGTTTGCATCCCACGGCGTCCAACTAAAAACAGAAGCCGATGGACGGATGTTTCCGATTACAGATGATTCAGAAACGATTGTTGAGTGTTTGATGAAAACGGCAGCGGCGGCGGGGGTGGAGCTTCGCACCGGGACTCCTGTGAAGTCGGTATCGCCACCGGAAGATTCCCCGGCTCAAGAGGGGAGCAAACAGAGATTTAAGATTGAGTTGAAATCTGGGGAGACCTTAAGATGCGATCGCCTGATCTTAGCAACGGGTAGTAACCCCCAAGGGTATCGTTGGGCAAAAGCATTAGGTCACACCATTGAACCCCCCGTTCCTTCCCTCTTTACCTTCAATATCCCCGACCCCCGCTTGCAAGAGTTAGCAGGAGTCAGCGTGCAGGAGGTGCGTTTGCGCTTACCAGAAGCAGGAAAAAGCCTGAAAGAGCAGACAGGACCCGTATTAATTACCCATTGGGGTTTAAGCGGCCCAGCGGTACTGAAGCTTTCTGCTTGGGGAGCCAAACTTTTGCACGACCATCACTATCAGACAACTTTAGAGGTTAACTGGTTGCCCCAGTACAACCAGGAAAGCCTGCGAAAAATGTTGCTCGCCGTGAAGTCCCAACTACCCCAACGCGCGATCGCTACCCATTGTCCAGTCCCTCTCCCCAAACGTTTGTGGGTGAGTTTAATTAGTAGTGTGGGCATCAAAGAACAAGAACGCTGGGCAGAATTATCTAAAAAATCCCTTAATCAACTGATTTTAGAACTGAATCAAGGGAGATTTTTAATTAAGGGCAAAGGTGTCTTTAAAGAAGAGTTTGTCACCTGCGGCGGCGTCAGTTTAAAAGAAGTGAACTTCCAAACTCTGGAAAGTCGGAAATGTCCTGGATTGTACTTCGCTGGAGAAATTCTCGATATTGATGGCGTCACCGGAGGGTTTAACTTCCAAAGTGCTTGGACAACAGCTTGGTTAGCAGGTCAGGCAATGGTTGACACTCCCCACGCATAAATGCAGGGGATTCTTGCATCTAGTTACTCGCTCCTGGACGGAGCAAGTCGTTCATCAAGTTAAGGGTTGTGCCAAGCAACCCATTCTCTGTAGCAGATGAAGCCATTACAGCAGCATCCTTCTGTAGCTCCAGAGAACAAGAGCATCCTTCCCACTGTGCAATATTATGGGAGGCGTTCAAATCTGCATTGTGGTAGTGTCCGTGTGGGCAATTGAAATCATGCTTGTGGCGATGACCAATTGTGCCGCAAGTCGAGCAACTTTTGCTGGTGTAGGGAGCTGGAACCTTAACTAACTTCAATCCCGCTAAAGCCAGCTTGTAGTCTAGTTTTTGCTCTAATGAGGAGAACGACCAAGAGTGTCGAGATTGACCAGCATCAGAGTGGTTTTTCTTGCTCTGCTTCATGGTGTCTCGGCATTCTTTCAAGTCTTCAATTGCCACATCAGCCTCGTGGAATTGAGCAAAGCGAACAAGGCGACGGGAGATAGTATGGTTAACTGCTTCCATCCATCGGTGTTCCTTCTTATTCCACTTTTTTAATGCCCTGAACTTCTTGGCGGATTGTAGTTTCTGGCGACGTTTCTGGAAGTATCGGCGGCGATGCCTGACTTCCTTGCCACTATGAAACTTACCAAAGCCTTGTGTAGGTGCTACTACCGCAATATTATTTTGTCCTCTGTCAACTCCCACTCGTTTTTGTGCCTGTAGCTCTGGAACATCCACAGTTACAGACATATAGGCATACCAATGTTGGCGGTGATAGATGAGCTTAACGCTACCTTTCTCCACATTTCCTGCTAAAACTTGTTCTAAAACTGGCTCCCAATGAGACGAGGCAACAACTATAGGTACTCGTTTATCCCCAGCAATCGTGGGAAAACTCAAGCTATAAGTGTCGCCTCGTTTTTCTAGTTTCCAGTTCTGTTTGTTGATTTCAGGAGGCAGGCATTTATAGTGTTTAACCTTCCGACCCGTAGCAGAAACGGTATGCCGAATTGTTTGATTGGCAAGGGCTGACTTTAGTGATGTGATCACCTTAGCTGTTGTTACTTCACGTCTCTCAACATAGGGAATGGCTAACAGTTCATTTGCCAAGCGGGTGTTTTCCGCCGTCATTTCGGCAAATAATTGTTGCTTTACTCTGTTGAGGTTATGAAATTTAAGCTTTATGGTTCGCGTCACTTTAGTCATGACTAAATATTATCATCTTCTTATACAGATGTATAAAAATGAGTGAGCCAGCATTGATTGATTGCCTATAAGTTCATCAGGGATGGCGTTCTGACTCGTACTGAGCTGCTTGCCCTGAGCTGCTTGCCCTGAGCTTGCCGAAACGGCGATCTCGCTTGCGAGGGGAGAAATTTTCATCCCCATACCTGAAGGCGAGGGGCATTCAATTTCCCCTCGCGCTCCCATAGTTTCGGTAAGATATTACCCAACGACTGAGGGAGGGGTATAGCTCCTACTGCCGGGTAGTCGCGGCGACACGATACACCGTTTGCTTACGCAGGCTAGGGATAGGATGAAGTTTACCGAAATTGTTGAGAAACTGCAGTCAGCGGCTATAAGCAATAGCCTGACATCAAACCCAGATGGTAATCCAGAGATTACAGGGACGGCACCTGTCGATGAAGCTTCCCCAGGGACGATCAGTTACATCGAGGGGGGAAGATTTGCCGCCCAGATCGAGAAAACGGCTGCCAGTGCTTTAGTCTTGCCGCAGGATGAAACCTTGCAAGCTAAGGCAGAAGAACGCGGTATTGCTTGGATTGGTGTTCGCGAACCTCGCTTAGTCTTTGCCCAAGCGATCGCCCTTTTTTATAAACCCTTCCGTCCTACCCCAGAAATCCATCCCACAGCGGTTATTCATCCTTCCGTAGCAATTGGTAAAGAAGTTTACATTGGCCCCCATGTGGTGATTCAATCGGGGGTGAAATTGGGAGACTTTGTCTGTATTCATCCCAATGTTGTGGTCTACCCGGATGTCGAGATTGGGTCAAATACCGTCTTACATGCCAACTGCACAATTCATGAGCGATCGCGCCTTGGCTCTGACTGCGTTATTCATAGCGGTGCTGTCATCGGTTCTGAAGGATTTGGGTTTGTCCCCACCCCCCAAGGCTGGTTCAAAATGGAACAATCCGGTCGCACCATTTTGGAAGATGGCGTGGAAGTCGGCTGTAATAGTGCCATTGACCGTCCTGCTGTTGGGGAAACCCGCATTGCCCGCCAGACCAAAATCGACAACCTAGTACAAATTGGTCACGGTTGCCAGGTGGGTCAAAACTGTGCCTTCGCAGGTCAAGCAGGCTTGGCAGGAGGCGTAAAAGTGGGCAATCGCGTGCTGCTGGCTGGACAAGCAGGAGTGGCGAATCAGTCCAAAATTGGCGATGGTGCGATCGTCACAGCCAGAGCCGGAATTCTCAGCGATGTGGAAGCGGGTACAACCGTCAGCGGCACCCCCGGAATGCCTCACAAAGTCTTTCTCAGAGCTACGGCTATCTACCATCGCCTTCCAGAAATGTACCAAACGCTCCGGCGGTTACAACGTCTGCAAGAACGAGATGAGGAAGGCGAAAGAGCCAAGTAAATAAGTTAGCAATAGCTGAGGGAGAGTTTTTGGGTGAAACGTCAGGCACAATTACGTCCCCCTTTGCTCAATCAGCAGATGCTGTGGTGGTTGGTATTGTTAGGCGCGATCGCATTTTCCCTTTACCAAGCCGGACTCTTTCAACAAGACTTGCTCAATTTAGGAGGATTGCCACTATTGTGGCGCTTCCTGCGGGCAAGCGTGCAGCCAGATTTGAGTCCGGAACTACTGGCAATCACCCTAGATGCGACCCTCGTCACCCTCGCTTATGCCGTCTGCGGGACGTTTTTGAGCCTGTTGATCGGGATAGTTGGGGGTGTCTTGGCGTCAGAAGTATGGTGGCTTGCGGTTTTTCCGCGTCACGGGGGACAGCGAACCTCCTGGCTAGGGATGCGGGTGTTTTTAACCGTTCCCAGAGCCATTCACGAGCTGATTTGGGGGCTGTTTTTCATCAACATTTGGGGATTAGACCCACTAACGGCAATTTTGGCGATCGCTATTCCTTTTGGAGCCATTACTGCCAAGGTATTTTCAGAAATTCTCGATGAAACTCCCCGCCAGTCACTGTTTGCCTTACTCAACAGTGGAGTCAAGCCCCTGACGGCGTTTACCTACAGCTTATTGCCCCAAGCCTTTCTCAACTTACTCTCCTACAGCTTCTACCGCTTCGAGTGTTCGATTCGTTCAGCAGCAGTTTTAGGAATTATTGGTGCTGGCGGCTTGGGATATCAAATTCTCCTTAGCCTCCAGTCACTCCGCTATCAGCAACTCTGGACGTTTTTTTATGCTTTATTGCTCTTAAACGGTTTAGTGGACTTAAGCAGCGCCTTATTACGCCATCGCCTCGGCTGTGCAAGCCGCTTAGACTTAAACCTGCGGAAGTTATCTCGCTCTTCCCCTCCCGTTTATCGACGCGATCCTGTAGTGAATCTAGCGAGTCTGGGAGTGTTGCTGCTGGTGCCGTTTTGTTTTGGGTATATCAAAGCCGACTTTAGCAAACTCTGGTCGCCGCGTACCCAACAGCTACTAGGGGATATCGCCCAAAGCTCATTTCCCCCGGATCTGGGGGGAACACCATTGTCGGAGTTGCTGACGCTATCTATCCAGACAGTGGCAATGTCAATTTTAGCGATCGCGGTGGCTGGTTTTGGCGGCTTACTCCTCTCCTTCCCCGCCGCCTACAATTTCTTCCTCCCCGGTGGCATCCTCAATCCGGGTAAACACAATCAATTCAGTGGTATTTGGGCATGGTTCACCCTGCTGTTTACCCGCGCGATCTTACTCCTATGCCGCGCCATCCCCGCCCCAATTTGGGCATTAGTCGCCTTATTTGTGATCTTTCCTGGTATTTTGCCCGGTGCGATCGCCTTAGGATTACACAATTTAGGCATTCTCGGTCGCTTAATGGCAGAAGTGAATGAAAATCTCGAAAAACCGCCTTTACAAGCCCTAAAAGCCCAAGGAACCCCCGGCGCTCTCGTTTTTCTCTACGGGGTATTACCTCTATCCTTGCCCCGCTTTCTAGCTTACGCCCTTTATCGCTGGGAAGTCTGTATGCGGGAAACAGTAATTGTTGGCTTAGTTGGCGCAGGAGGCTTAGGTCGCTTGCTAACTGAACAACTCAGCAGTTTTGACTATCGCGCCGTCGTCGTCACCCTTGGCTGCTTCATGATCCTGACATTCATGGTTGATTGGGTAAGTGCGATCGCTAGGCGATCGCTGCGGTAAGTCTTTTTGGAGTCCTGAGTGCTGAGTCCTGAGTCCTGAGGTATGGGGAGCAGGGAAGAACCTCTTACCCTTCATACTTCACCCTTCATACTTCACCCTTTCTCCCCAACTCAGTAGGGACAAGGGATGCCGTGCCCCTACCACTCAGGACTTCAAAAAAATCGTTGAAATAGTTGACACTTTTCCAGAAATTCCTGTTAAGATAGTCCAGGTGAGAATAAATGCGATGGGGTGTAGCCAAGTGGTAAGGCAGCGGGTTTTGGTCCCGCCATTCCTAGGTTCGAATCCTAGCACCCCAGCTAATAATCAGGGACAAGTATTTAATTGCTTCTCCCTGATTTTTTTATGCTCACAAAAGCTAAGCTCGAGGCTGAACACAGGCGGTTATTATGGCATCAACCTTTACAGTTGCCGAAAGACTAACTATGCCTGCTGACGCTCCAACAACTCTTGCTCTGGATTTTGACGGCGTACTGTGTGATGGACTGCTGGAGTATTTTCAAACCTCCTGGCGCACCTACTGCCAAATCTGGTCACCAAAGAGCGAAACACCCCCCGATAATCTGGCAGAAAGTTTTTACCGCTTGCGTCCTGTTATTGAAACAGGCTGGGAGATGCCCATTTTAATCAGGGCATTAATCCTTGGTATCCCAGCCGCAGAAATTTTGCAGGATTGGTCAGAGGTTTGCCAGCAAATAGTTGCCGCCGAGAAGCTAGATGGCGCAGAAATGGGGGAAAAACTCGATCGCGTTAGGGATGAATGGATTGCAAAGGACTGGGAGAGTTGGCTGAGTCTGCATCATTTTTATCCTGGGGTGGCAGAACGATTGCGTGCGCTTGTAGAGACTCCGCTACAGTTGCTCGTTGTGACGACGAAGGAAGGGCGCTTTGCAAACAAGTTGCTGCAACAACAGGGAATTCGGCTAGCGGAGGAGAGGATTATCGGTAAGGAAATTAAACGTCCCAAACATCAAACGCTACGGCAGTTACTAGAGGAATCTCAGGGCGAAACAAGCCGTCTGTGGTTTGTAGAAGACCGCTTAAAAACCCTACAATCAGTGCAACAGCAAGCTGACTTGCAAGGGGTGCGACTTTATTTGGCAGATTGGGGTTACAACACGGCACGCGATCGCGATTCTGTGCGGCATAATCCAGATATTCGGTTGTTGTCTCTTTTGCAGTTTACTCAAGATTTTTTGGCGTGGTGAAGTAATGAAGTGCTGAGTTCTAAATCTTTGCTCAGGAATAACTTCTACCCAATAATTATGGGGACGACAGTGCCGTGAACCCCTAGCACTCACTGATTCAGGACTAACTTCAGATGCTGGATTTAACGAAACTTGCGGGACAAATGCCGGGTATTAGTCAGCACTTGCAGGTAGAGGCGGCGGCGAGTCGCCAACGCTTGGAACGGGCACAAAGGTTGTTGACGGCGGCTTATGCCCATCAGGAAGAACTGATTGAGCAGCAACAGACTTGGCGCGATCGCTTATGCTTTACCGCCGCCATACCCGTCGAGCCGTTGGATACTTGCATTGATATTGATGTACCACCCATCAGCCATTCTGTCTTTGCGACGGATGGCTCGCAAATTGCTCCCTCTCACCACGAAATTGCTTACTGCTACCTGATCAATGTTGGTCGGGTGATGTTGCACTATGGGCAAAGCTTATATCCGGTGTTAGATAGTATTCCGGAAGTGTTTTACCGTCCAGAGGATTTGTACGTTTCTCGGCAATGGGGAATTCGCACAGAGGAGTGGATGGGACATCGGCGGACGGTTTCGGAGGCGTTGATGTTGGCAGACATGGCGTGTCGTTGGGTGAATCCTCCCGGTTCTCATCAGGAGACGCCAAATCTGGCAATGGTAGATGGCTCGTTGATTTATTGGTTTTTGGAACCTTTACCAGGAGATGCACGGGAGCAAATCTTGCCGCCCATTCTGGAAGCTTGGGAGCGATTGCGCGTAGCTAAGGTGCCGCTTATGGGTTATTTAAGTGCGTCTCGGAGTAGCGAGGCGTTGGGTTTCTTGCGCTTGGAGGCTTGCCCTCACGATACTCCTGACTGTGTCAAGCACTGTTCTGGCTTTATCGATCGCTACCCCTGCCAAGTTTATGACCCGCTGCGGGATACGGCTTTGTGGACAGCTCGACTGCAACCCGGACAACGCGGCCCATTGTATCGCAGTTCCGCCCGGATTCTGGACTTGTACGATCGCCATCACATCTACTTCTGCTATGTCCATGTGGGGACGGAGATTGCCCGAGTTGAGGTGCCGCAATGGGTAGCGGAGGATCGGGCGCTATTTAACCAATCCCTGAGTCTGATGCTGGCGCAGGTGCATAAGGGGGATGGCTATCCCGTAGCCCTCGCAGAATCGCACAATCAGGCAGTAGTTCGAGGAGGCGATCGCGCCCGCTTTTTTGCCTTGCTAGAACAGCAAATGATTCGCGCTGGATTAAAAAACGTTGGAACATCCTACAAGGAAGCCCGGAAGCGTGGCAGCATTGCCTAATTAGGTAGCACCATGACGAGCTGTTAAAAGGAGCAATCTATGGTTAAATCTCCCCTCCAGCAAGAGTCTCTGCCTATCCCACCCCTGGAAAGTGGCGATCGCTTAAATCGCTATGAATTTGAGCGTTTGGATTTCCTTCCTCAACCCAACCTACTAGCGATTTGCGATCAGTGCTACTGTAACGGTCGCGTCCTTTTATGTTTTGCACATCTTGGACACCAAGTACCACCACGAAGAATACTCTCAGGCGTAGCTTCCCATTTGTGACCCTTTTCGCACTCCCATAATAGCTTTTGTTTAGTTCCTTTATAGTCGGAAGATAAACACTTTCCATTGCAAACTATGGCTATCTGGTGCATCTCCTCAATTGTGTGAGTCCGTCTCTTTAATCCCCTTTCTTTCTTCGCACACTCAGGACACCAGGTGCCGAAAAAAACATTACTTGGTCTTGCCTTCCATTGATGACCTTCCTTACATTCCCATAGGAGAGATGTAACACTGTTGATGTATTCTTCTGACAGACAATTCCCGCTACGTTCAGCAGCGAAAGCCTGCATATCTTGGATAGTTTTATATTTTCCAAGGCATTTTGGACACCAGCTACCACTATTCTTTACATTATTTGGTGCTGCCTTAAAACGATGACCTTTTGCACATTCCCACTCTAGGTGTTCAAAGATACCTAAATATTGTTTTGATATTAGTTTGCCTCTATGCTTTGTCGCGATAGCTTGTAATTCTCTTAAGCGATTCGGACAATACACTGCCTGTAAATTTACTTTTTTCTCATCAAATCCAGGAGGCAGAGGAATGCCCCTTTTCAACAGTTCATCGCTGATAAAAAACTTAATGCTATCAATACCAAGAACATCTAAGATTGATGGAACCTCTATAAGTGTTACATTATGGGCCTTGCAGAGGTCGCGTTTTCGTTGGTCACGATTTTGTAGTTTCAGGAATTTAGCATCAGAAGAGTGGAAATACTTAATGTGCTTGTAATGCTGGAGTCCTTGATGCTCGAAAGCAAGTTTTAGTGAGGGAGAATAACCATCAAGTTCCATCTGATGTCCATCAGGGGAGCGTAACCATTCCGGTCTAGTTTTATTGAAAGGATATCCAAAAAGCTGTTCAAAAAATGCACGACAGATACGCTCTCCTAAACCAGCACTACAATCGGGACACCATCCTCCTCTAACAATAACTGACGGAATTGTTTGCCAACGGTGACCTTCTTGACATTCCCATAGCAACTTTGTGTTTGTACCCTGATAGATAGTAGACAAGCACTTGCCCCCTCGTTCTGCTGCAAGTCTTTGCATATCCTCAATTGTCTTTTTACTATTCCCCGCGCAATCGGGACACCACTTTCCTCCATTAATAATATTGTCTGCATTAGCTTCCCATTGATGACCTTCGGCACACTGCCACCGTAGGCTTGCTTTAACGTTAATGACTAACGGAGACAAGCATCGACCGCCCTTGCTACTAGCAAATGCCTGCATTTTTTCAATAGTGTGTGTTTTCCGTTTCTCTCCACGAATCTTTTGAGCACATTCGGGACACCATCCATCATTCTTGATATTATGTGGAGTTGCTTCCCATATATGCCCTTCTGTGCATTGCCAGGTTAATTTCTTTACAACACTTTCAAAATGAGACGATAGGCATAATCCGCCACGTAACTGGGCTAAATTCTGCATATCCTCAAGGGTGTATCGTCGCCGATTTCTGTCGCTTTTTGCGCGTCCACAATCCGGACACCATCTACCAAGGGTCTTGATATTTCGAGGGATAGCTTCCCATTTGTGACCTTCTGCACACTCCCAAAGGTGTTTTTTCCCCATACCTAAAAATGTTGGAGAAAGACAACGTCCGCCATATTGAGCACCTAACTTTTGCAGGTATGCAATAGTTCTTCCCCGTCCAGCGCAAAACGGACACCAATTTCCTGCCTTAAGGTAATCTCTGCAAGATTCAAACTGATGTTTATGTTTGCACTCAAAAAGTAATTTACTTGTAGAGTTTATATATTCGTTGGCGAGACAGCGACCACCACGTTCTTTTGCAATTTTACGCAACTCTTCCAGAAGTTTTGCTCTGTCTATCATTTCATCTCTTGTAGTCAGCGTTTTTTTTAGGAGTCATTAACCTAATTTAGTAGATTGGGTTAACGCTATTTATACCAACATCCACTCCCGTCCAACATCAACGCAAAATGCAGCATCCAAAGTTCAACGCTGGTGAAGATAGCGATCGCATCTTCAGTCATGTCGTAAAAAAACTACTCGTAATGAGTCCACATCCGCAGAATCTTCACCGTATTTTCTGACTCAATCACTTCATACACAAGACGATGCTGAATATTGATGCGCCGGGAGTAAGCACCAGCTAAATCACCTACCAGCTTTTCATAGGGTGGGGGATTCTCAAATGGATTGATTTCAATGATATTGAGTAGTGCTTGCGCCTTGTCTCGTAAGTTACTTTGAGCCAACTTTTTGGCATCTTTTTGAGCCTGTTTTGTGTAGACAAGCTGCCAAGTCACCACTCCAACTCCCGATCGCATTCTTCAATCGGAGTCGCCAAACCAGCACGAATTGATTCCCGCATTCCTGGTATCGAGAGTAGATATAGCGTCTCCTGAATCGCCAACCAATCTGCTTCAGATAGCAAAATGGCATTGCTGTTTTGGGAAGCAATTACAATCGGCTGATGGGATTGATTCACGGCATCGATCAAATCTTGCAATCGCTGTTTGGCTTCATTAATAGGAATCATAGCCATCAACTTAGTAACATTTAAACTAATTAGACTTTCATCTATTATGAGCGGTTAGCGAGAGCTATGTGTGATGCGATCGCTACGGCTTCCAGCAGATCGCACCTAGCCAAAATCTACTATCAACCCAAAATTCTACTTTATCTTCTGCTCCCCCCTTATTAAGGGGGGTTGGGGGGGTCATTCCGCAATTCCCCAATCTTCTGAATAATCCTCTCTAGAACCCCTTCTAAATTCCCATACACCTCATCATTAGTAAACCTTAAAAACCGAATTCCCAGCGACTCAATGAAAGCCTGCCTTTCTTGGTCATATTCTTGTGCGCCCAGAAGAAAATGACTCTCCCCATCAACTTCTATCGCTAATTTAAGTTCAGTACAATAAAAATCGAGAACAAACCGATTAACACCGTATTGACTGCGAAACTTAACTCCTTCAAGTTGCTTGCACCTGAGCTTTTGCCAGAGTAGAAATTCAGCTTTTGTCATATTCCGCCGAAGCTGCTGGCGTTTCGCTTTCTCTGAGGCTCTGTTATAGAGTTTGGTCATTGCTGCATCCTGGTTTTAGCAGGTTAATTGCCCCAGGTTAACCCCCCCAGCCCCCCTTGTTAAGGGGGGAGCAAGAGAAAGGAAAAGCGACCCTGGAGATGTGTATACAGGGTCGGGGGGAGCAAGAGAGTGGCATCAAGCCAATTAATTTAACTTAAAAAGCCTCTGGCTCATCTGCCAAAGTTTCAATCAACAAATTCACTTGCTTTTGTCGAGTAGTTAAGAAGTTTTCGCATTGCCGCAGATACTCCGCAGCAACAGCAAATTGGTCAAAAACCTCTGCTAACTCTAGCTCACCTGATTCAATTTGCTGGATAATTGCTTCCGCTTTGGCAACAGTTGCCTCATAGTTCCAATTGTTAGGAACGGCAGCATTAGCCTTACGCGAACGAGACGCTTTTTTTGGCTCAGTCATAGACAGTAGCAAAGCCGATCAACATACAGCTACTGTCATTGTCTCAGGAAATTAGTCCGCTCCGACACCTCTAACCTTGCAGATTTTCACGCTTTGGGAGCAATGGCGATCGCGACCTTTCCTGATCTGCCAAAACTGATAACTTAAAGGTGTAGCAACTTAGCCTCCACTTAAGTCCTCCTCATCCTCTCTACCTTGTCTCAAATCATCTCGGATATTACCGGGGTCATTGAGCATTTGAGGCGTCACCGCCGGATGAGCTGTCAATGATTCTCCCGCTGGAGTTTGGGTGTTGCCAGATTTCATTACTAGATCCCGCGCATCAATCGCACCTTCCAAGGTTTCTGCTGGCTCGACATACTGCTCTTGGTCTTTGGCTGGTTCGTTGGACTGTTTCTGTCGCTCTGTACTCATGGGTGTTATTTCCAAATTAAGGCTCTGACACGTTTTACCTTAAATGCCCCTTCTGCAAAACACCCACTATCAAAGGACAGAAAAGCAAGGGTGATGAGATTATCGATTCTCCCCATCACCCCATTCATCTTGTCGCCTCAGGTCTGAATAATATAGGCACCCATCACAGCTATTCAACTATGCCCGAATACGAAAAAGATATTAAAAGCGATCGCCCCTAATATCTTTCTTTGTTAACAGCTCAGATCCCCGACTTCTCTAACAAGCCAGGGATCTCGCCTTGATTACTGAGTCGTTAGCAACTCCGCAGGTAAGCGCTTGAAAGCAAGCCGTTCGTTCTCGACATCCACAAAAATCGTGTCACCGTCGTTGAACTCATTTCGCAAGATAGCCTTGGCAATTTGCGTCTCCAACTCCCGTTGAATAGCACGCTTGAGGGGTCTAGCACCAAACACAGGGTCGTAACCCACCTCAGCCAAGAAGTCGAGAGCCGCATCGGAGAGCTTGAGGGGCATCTTGCGCTCTGCCAAACGCTTTTCCAGTCGCTGCGTTTGCAGTTGGACAATTTGCCGCAACTGATGTCTTTGCAACTGATGGAAGATGATAATCTCATCAATCCGGTTGAGGAATTCTGGACGGAAGCTAGTACGCATCGCATCCATTACCCGACTCTGCATCTCTTCGTATTGAGAGTCATCGCCACCAATATCGAGAATATATTGAGAACCGATATTGCTGGTCATGATAATCACGGCGTTCTTGAAGTCAACGACGCGACCTTGAGCATCGGTGACGCGACCATCATCGAGGATTTGCAGCATCACATTGAAGACATCCGGATGCGCTTTCTCGATTTCGTCGAAGAGAATCACCGCATAAGGACGACGGCGGATAGATTCCGTCAACTGACCGCCTTCTTCGTAACCAACATATCCCGGAGGCGCACCAATCAAACGAGAGACGCTGTGCTTCTCCATGTACTCAGACATATCAATCCGCACTAAGGCGTCTTCAGTATCGAAGAGGTAAGCGGCGAGGGCTTTTGCCAACTCTGTCTTACCCACACCTGTAGGGCCGAGGAAGATGAAGCTAGCAATCGGACGATTGGGGTCAGACAAACCAGCGCGCGAACGCTGAATCGCATCGGCGACGGCGGTTACAGCTTCTTCCTGTCCGACTACCCGCTTGTGCAGTTCATCTTCCAAGTGCAGCAGCTTTTCTTTCTCTGACTCTACTAGTTTGCTGACAGGAATACCTGTCCACTTAGAGATGATTTCCGCAATGTCGGATTCGGTGACTTCTTCCCGCAACAAGGACTTACCACTATGCTGCGCCTCGGAAAGATGCTTTTCAGCAACTTGTAAGTCGCGCTGCAACTGAATTAACTTGCCATATTTCAACTCGGCGGCGCGGTTGAGGTCATAATTGCGCTCGGCTTGTTGAATTTCCAAGTTCACCCGGTCAATTTCTTCTTTAATCTCCTGAAGGCGGACGATTAAGTCTTTTTCCGACTGCCATTGGGCATTTAAGGCGGATTGCTCTTCTTTGAGATTAGCCAGTTCCTTTTCCAGTCTTTCCAGGCGTTCAATGGAAGCGGGGTCAGTTTCTTTCTGCAATGACAGCCTCTCCATTTCTAACTGGAGAATTTTGCGGTCAATTTCATCAAGTTCTTCTGGCTTGGAGGTAATCTCCATTTTCAGTCGGGCGGCGGCTTCGTCCATCAAGTCGATCGCTTTATCGGGTAAGAAGCGATCGCTAATATACCGAGTAGACAGCGTAGCCGCCGCAACTAAGGAGCTATCAGAAATCTTCACCCCGTGGTGAACTTCGTAACGCTCTTTGAGTCCCCGCAGAATCGAAATCGTATCGGTGACGTTGGGCTGATCGACAAAAACTTGCTGGAAGCGGCGCTCCAAAGCGGCGTCTTTCTCAATGTATTTGCGGTACTCATCCAAGGTAGTCGCACCGATACAGCGCAACTCACCCCGCGCCAGCATTGGCTTGAGCAAGTTACCCGCATCCATCGCGCCTTGGGTTGCTCCAGCACCGACAACGGTGTGAATCTCGTCGATGAACAGGATGATTTGACCTTTAGAATCGGTGACTTCCTTGAGAACGGCTTTCAATCGTTCCTCAAATTCACCCCGGAATTTGGCACCAGCAATTAATGCCCCCATATCTAGGGCAATTAACTGTCTATCTTTCAAGGATTGAGGCACGTCACCACTGACAATTCGCTGTGCCAATCCTTCAGCGATCGCGGTTTTACCAACCCCAGGCTCACCAATCAACACGGGATTATTTTTGGTACGACGGGAGAGAATTTGAATGGTGCGGCGAATTTCATCATCCCGCCCGATCACAGGATCAAGCTTCCCTTCACGCGCTGCTTCTGTTAAGTCACGCCCGTATTTTTCCAGTGCTTCGTATTTGCCTTCGGGGTTTTGATCGGTCACTTTCTGGCTCCCGCGAATTTGTTTAATCGTATTTTTGAGTTTTGCTTCATCTAAACCCTGTTCGCGAAACAAGGCTTTCCCGAAGCGGTCATCTTTGGTATATGCCAGTAGTAGATGCTCGATCGAGATGTACTCATCTCCATAGTCTTTGCGAGCTTGCTCTGCTCTATCAAGGAGCGTATCCAAACTGCGTCCCAGATAGACAGAACTACCACTACCGGAAACCTTCGGCTGGCGGCGGATGAAGCCCTCCACCCCGTCCCGCAGCGCCTGCATATTCACTCCCGCTTTCGTCAAGACGCTGGTGGCTAGTCCTTCTTGCTCTAAGAGGGCTTTGAGCAAATGTTCTGACTCAAGCTGCTGTTGCTGGCAAGCTTTGGCGATGTCTGGAGTATGAGCGATCGCCTCCCACGCTTTTTCTGTAAATTGATTAGGATTATTGGGTTGCATAGTTACCTACTTCTCTTTCTTTTTTAATAGATAATTCCTTAAAGCTAAAAACATTCTAAAAAAGCAGATACTAAAGCTATGGTCGGTGTTCACTCCCTGTGTTCGGGGTAAAGCCGTCCTTTTTTATACCTCTGGGTCTATTCCTAACGCTCGGAGTTGTGCGGCTAATCGTTCGGCACGTTGGTGTTCTTGTTCGGCACGTTGACGTTCTTGTTCAGCACGTTCTTCCCCTATTAGCAAAAGATTTCCTGAGAGATCCCACCAGCGCAGCCAAGGAAACTCGACATTTTGATACTGTCCCTGCCAAATCCCCAACTCAACTCCCATTGCGGTAATTGGATAGCGTCCTCTTTCATTAGCAGGAACAAGTTCGTAGTGATTTTCAATTAGGTGATACACCTCCACACTGGCTTTTTTCACTTCATAAATGGCGTAGAAGGGTACCCGAATTGCCTGTTCGTAAACCCAAAACTTCCCTGTAATTGGTGTTCTATCTCGCTCCTCGGAGCCATTCCCAGAAACAAATTCCAAGACAATCAACGGTGCAACGTATTCTTGCCATAAAACATAGGAACGTCGTACTTCACCATTCAGCGTTGGCGACACATTTGGCACGTAAAACCAATCAGGTGCTTCTGCACCCCGTTCTGGTGGTTCAGTGATGCGCCAGTAAATGCCGGAATCTTGCCCGATGCAGTATTGCCCATCGGGATGCTGCTGCTGCAATACAGGTTGAATGGAGTCAGTCAGCAGGATACTTTGAGGATGTTCTTGAAAGTTTTTCACAAAGGTGCCGTCTGACTCTGGTAACTCAGTATGGTCAGGTAGAGGAGTGGTTAAATCTGGAGGTGTAATAGCAGAACTCATGGGGATAGGAGCAAATTTACGCAAGGATTCGATTCGCTATTTCTTCCAGTATGAGCGATCGCCTCTACCCCAGTTGCCAAAAGCCGCAGCACCTAACTGACCTATTTTGCAAAAGTTGCGCTGTCAATCTATGAGGTGGCGATCGCTACCTAGCTCTAGTGAATGTCCGCACTCACCCCAAAATTAATCATTCTTTATAAAACTCCTAGCCCAGACTACCCACCCGACTTTAGGCTACTTGGCTATACCACCAGAGTTTCACGGGACAAACCGCTTCTGAGCCAGCTCTACAAGCTAACAAAGCTCTCTGAGGTCAAGGACAAGGGTATTACCTATTGCTGCAACATTGGCATACCAAGTATTCTGGGTCTTTTTTTGGTAAATCTTATTTTTGTCTTTTGTACCACTTTTTATAGATTAAATATCCTAAAACTAATTAAAACTGAATTTTTAGCTTTCGGATTGATTTTTGGTGCTTTTTTATTAATAAATGTATTCATATAGCGTTTTTAGGAACATTTAAGCCCTAACTTATCCTTAACACCCCTTTCTTTTGCTGGGTAGTTGCACAATAATGCAAGTCATAAGCTGACGACAGGCGAAAGACGACTGGCACCCTAGAGCAGTAGCTCCCTACCCGCCCTGCTTAACGGCAAATAGAAATCAGGTTTTAATCCCAACGATAGGAGAATAAGAAGCGTGAAACTCTCAGTTTACGGAAAAGGCGGAATCGGCAAATCTACAACAAGCTGTAATATCTCAGTAGCTTTAGCTCGTCGCGGTAAAAAGGTATTGCAAATTGGATGTGACCCGAAGCACGACAGCACCTTTACCCTCACAGGCTTTTTAATTCCCACCATTATTGACACCCTTCAGGAAAAGGACTATCACTACGAAGATGTCTGGCCTGAAGATGTCATCTACAAAGGCTATGGCGGCGTTGACTGCGTAGAAGCAGGTGGCCCTCCGGCGGGTGCGGGTTGCGGTGGCTATGTCGTCGGCGAGACAGTGAAGCTGCTAAAAGAACTCAACGCTTTTGATGAGTACGATGTGATTTTATTTGACGTTCTCGGTGACGTAGTTTGTGGTGGCTTTGCAGCACCGCTGAACTACTCTGATTACTGCATGATCGTCACGGATAACGGTTTTGATGCGCTGTTTGCGGCAAACCGGATTGCGGCTTCTGTGCGTGAGAAAGCGCGTACCCATCCTCTGCGTCTAGCAGGATTAATTGGCAACCGCACCTCAAAGCGCGATTTGATCGACAAGTATATTGAATCCGTACCCATGCCTGTTTTGGAAATTCTGCCTTTGATTGAGGACATCCGCGTCTCCCGTGTCAAGGGCAAGACATTGTTCGAGATGGCAGAGAAAGACCCTTCTTTAAATTGGGTTTGCGACTACTACCTGAACATTGCTGACCAAATTTTGGCACAGCCGGAAGGTGTTGTCCCGAATGATTCTCCAGATAGAGAGTTGTTCTCTTTGCTGTCTGACTTCTACCTCAATCCCACAACGCCGCAAGCCGCGACTGAGGAAGAGAAAATCGATCTGATGATGGTTTAAGAACGATTTTATTTTGTCCTCAGCCTGGAGGCTGGGGCGATTGCGTTCAAAGCCTGTGTAGGCAGGCTTTAAGAAAATTAATTGAGATGGAGACGAGGCTCTCTATTTTGGATTCTTAGTGATTTGATGCCAGAGAAGAGGAGAAAAAGTTTTAAATGACTAACGTACAAGAGCCGCAGGCACTAGAGTTTGAGTGCGAGACTGGAAATTATCATACATTTTGTCCGATTAGCTGCGTGGCGTGGCTCTACCAGAAAATTGAAGACAGTTTCTTTTTGGTAATTGGTACTAAGACCTGTGGCTACTTTCTGCAAAACGCGATGGGCGTGATGATTTTCGCTGAACCGCGTTATGCCATGGCGGAATTGGAAGAAGGTGATATTTCTGCCCAGCTCAATGACTATGAAGAACTGAAGCGTCTGTGCTTGCAGATTAAGCGCGATCGCAACCCTAGTGTAATTGTCTGGATTGGCACCTGCACCACCGAAATCATCAAGATGGACTTGGAAGGCTTGGCTCCTCGCTTGGAAGCTGAGATTGGGATTCCCATCGTTACCGCCCGTGCTAATGGTCTAGACTATGCCTTCACCCAAGGGGAAGACACGGTGCTAGCAGCCATGGCGCAACGTTGCCCCAACCAAGCACCTGTAGCAGAAGAAGAGAAGCAAGAACGAAATGCGATCGCCAAACTCCTCAGCTTCGGCAAGAAGAAAGAGGATGTTGCCCGAGAGGAATCGGAATACGCCGATCATCCTCCACTAGTGCTGTTCGGTTCTCTACCTGACCCCGTTGTCACGAACCTAACACTGGAACTGAAAAAGCAAGGTATTAAGGTTTCCGGCTGGCTACCTTCCAAGCGTTACACGGAGTTGCCCGTCCTCGAAGAAGGCTACTACGTTTCTGGCGTTAACCCCTTCCTCAGCCGCACAGCTACTACCTTGATGCGTCGCCGCAAGTGCAAGCTGATTGGCGCACCCTTCCCCATCGGCCCCGATGGTACTCGCGCCTGGATTGAAAAGATTTGCTCAGTATTCGGCATTGAACCGAAAGGTTTGGAAGAACGGGAAGCCCAAATCTGGGAAGGCGTGGAAGATTACGTCAAGCTGATACGCGGCAAGTCTGTCTTCTTCATGGGCGACAACCTGCTGGAAATCTCTTTGGCACGCTTTTTGATTCGTTGCGGCATGAGTTGCCCAGAAATCGGTATTCCATATATGGACAAGCGCTACCAAGCGGCTGAATTGGCACTGCTAGAAAAGACTTGCCAGGAAATGGGCGTTCCGTATCCGAAGATTATCGAGAAGCCGGATAACTACAACCAGATTCAACGGATTCAAGAGATGAAGCCTGACCTAGTAATCACAGGTATGGCTCACGCTAACCCCTTAGAAGCGCGGGGTATCAATACCAAGTGGTCAGTTGAGTTTACCTTTGCTCAAATTCACGGCTTCACTAATGCGCGTGACATTCTGGAGTTGGCAACTCGTCCGTTGCGCCGGAATAACAACCTGAAAGATTTGGGTTGGGGTACGTTGGTGAAGGAAGCAGCGAAGATTTGACCTCTCTCCCTACCCCTCTCCTGCGAGGAGAGGGGAGTAAGAAATGGAATAGGATTTAAGGGCGATCAAAATGCGATCGCCTTTTTTATAAGTTGTTGTAATAACGGTGTAATCAAAGAAGTTAACTGACGACAACGCCGAAATTTAACAACATTTTAGGTAAATAATCGTCTAAATTTTTGATTTCTGTATCAGATAATTCAATCAGTTTGAATTCATACTTTTGATACAGAGCTTTTTTAACTTTCTTGCGTTCTGCATACTCTGGATTATTTTCCAATCCCCAGTATTCAATATATACCTTTCCCGCAGGCACGTAAAAGTCACAATACATTTCTTCTTCGATTGGTAGTCGGCGTTCGTAAGCGTGAACTAATTCTGCCATGTACAACCAATTGTCAATTAGGACTTCAGCTTTCGAGCGTACCCAATGCCCATCCGTTGTCCGTAGATTTGCCTGAGTACGAAACTTCTGACGGAATCCTTGCTCCTCAATTACTTGTGAAGCATTTTGTTCTGGGTTGTTACTAGTAGCATAATCAGCAAGAGTTTGGATAAAAATTTTGTTTTCTAAGATAGATTCTGACCAGACAACGTAGAAATTACCAGTCTCTGAATGAGTTTTCTGTACAGCACCGAAACTAGTTCCTCGCTGTGTCGCCACCCAGCCATTTTTCTCCTTACTTAGTAATCCTAATTCTGCCAAAATACGATTGACATTATTGCGGTGGATGATGTGATTGTGTAGAGCCAGTTTCTCACTAATCTTGGTAGCAGACAGCAGCGATGGAATTGAAGGAGAGGACGATATTTTAGGTTTTGGCTGGGGTTTAGGTGTCGCTGTTGATCGAGACGTTAAGTTGTTTGTCTTCCAGCATTCATAGCATAATTTGTAACCGGGTTTTGAGACGAGTTGGTTACATCCTGATGTCGTACATATTTCCATTGATGACAAGGCATTGGCTACAGCGGCCAACTTACGAATCGAGCGCTCTAAGCTCATAGGAAAAATATCGGTGGAGTGTTTACTGTTTTACTATATTGCAAAAATTAGACTATTACTGATGTCTTAATATTCTTCGTTATGGTCAAATAGCTGCGATTTCTTAGTTGAAGCTTGGTTAAAATGGCATTGCCAAGGATATAAGCGCGAAGTAACAAGACAGGCTCAATTGTAAACTTCTCGTCGATGCCTAATTCGGTCAATAAAAACTACTCTTTCTTCGCGGTTAAATTCGTAAATCACTCGGTAATCTCCAACTCTCAGTTTGAAGAAACCTGATAAATCAGCCGTCAAAGGTTGCGGTGTAATCTGGTCAAAATTCTCAGCCAACCAATTAATCTTATTGATGACTCGCTCCCGAACTGCCTGAGTCAACCTCTCTAAATCAGCAAAGGCTTCTGGTTCATATTCAACCAAATAGCTCATTTGCCTCCTAATCCCAGTTTTTGCATTACCTCTTCTGCTGGAATGGCTCGAACTCCCGTCTCTCGGCGCTTGCGAGTTTCTAGAAGTTCTCGCTTGAACTCCTCTTTAACTGTTTTACCTTCATCTGGATCGGGCAAAAGCTCCTCTAAAGCTTCCATGACAGTTTCTCGAATCAGAGTTTTCAGTTCGTCAATGGTGAGGTCTTTAACTTGCATGGTAATCGCTCTACGTAACCAGTTAATTCAGTTTAATTTATTAGCAGTGTTGACTAGTCAGGAATAATCATCTGTTAGAAAAAAGCGATCGCGCTCTCAATTATCTACAATTTCCTTAAGGCTTACGATACCGAGAAAGTGCGCCATGCCAATCACTACAGCCAATTACAACATTACTTGGGAAAAGCTACCGGATGATTTTCCCTTACCGAATGAGCCAGTGGATAATATCGACCAGCCTTTACTTGCAGCCGCGTTAAGCGAGAGTTTGGAACAGGGTGGGCAATTGCAAGAGAATGTATTAATTGCTACTAATTACGGGGTCTGTGCCACCCTAGAAGGCAAAATTGTTGTCAAAGCGCCTGATTGGATGTATGTGCCTCATATTCGGGTGTCGCGAGAGGAAATCCGTCGCAGTTATACGCCACAACTACAGGGAGAAATTCCGGCAATTGTCATGGAGTTTCTCTCAGAAACAGAAGGCGGCGAATATTCTATTAAACCGACTTATCCCCCTGGTAAGTGGTTTTTTTATGAGCAGGTATTGCAAGTTTCTCAATACGCGATTTTTGAACCACGAGCAGGAGTGCTAGAGGTTTATCAGCTCAACAATACAGGGCGTTATGACTTGCAACAGTCGAATGATAGTAATCACTATTGGGTTGAAGCCTTGAAGCTATTTCTGGGTGTATGGCAAGGAAGCAAGGGAAATCGCACAGGCTATTGGTTGCGGTGGTGGGATGAAAATGGGCAACTTTTGCCGTGGGGAGTAGAGTCTGTAGAACAGGAACGACAACGTGTAGAACAGGAACGGCAACGTGCTGAACAGGAACGACAGCGTGCTGAAGCGTTAGCGGCGCAGTTACGGGCGGCGGGAATTGAGCCGGAGAGGTGAGAGAAGCGATCGCCTTTCCAATTCTGAGCTACAGAGTCAGAGAGCAACCGCTCTCATTGTCGTGCTACAAATCTTTGTAAGGTCTGCCGGATAACAAGCTGTTATCCTTAATCTACAAGGCTTTTCGCCTGCATCAGTTATTCTTATCCTGTCGATCAACCCATGTCTTCCACTTCTAGTCCCTCGCTACGAGAACAACAACATCCCCTAATTCACAAACTGGCTGACTGTATTGAAGCGGTTTGGCATGGGTATCTAGACCTTTCCCCCTATCCTCTCCCTACAGAGTTGGGATATGTGGAAGGACGCTTGGATGGGGAAAAACTCAGAATTGAAAATCGCTGCTACCAAACGCCCCAGTTTCGTAAGTTGCATTTAGAGCTGGCGCGGGTGGGGAATACGCTGGATATTCTGCATTGCGTCATGTTTCCTCGCCCAGAATACGCGCTACCCATATTTGGCTGTGACTTGGTAGGAGGACGGGGAAAAATTAGTGCAGCGATCGCTGACCTTTCCCCAGTTAATCTAGAGCATACCTTACCCGACAACTATCAATACTCCCTTAAATCCATACCGAACCGAGCGTTTTCCCAACCTCGCGACCTTCCTGAGTGGGCAGACATCTTCTCTAACTTTTGCATTTTTGTACGACCGGGTAGTGCTGAGGAAGAATCCTGGTTTCTTGACCGTGTGGCGGCATTTTTAGAAGTTCATGTCTGTCATGCTGTTGATGCTGTACCAGGGGATTCAGAACAACGCGCATTAACGCTTGCAGGTCAAAAATACTACTGCACTAAGCAACAGAAGAACGACAAAACCCGCCGCGTCCTAGAAAAAGCTTTCGGTGCTGATTGGGCAGAACATTACATGACGACAGTTTTGTTTGACCTCCCAACAGAGTAGTGATGGTTGTCTTGCCAGAGATGTTTTTTGGCAACGCTAATCTGCGGTTTGATTTACTAAAAGAGTAGGCTGGGATGACTATTAGGGTAGGGGGAAGATTTTTGAAGCAGCGATTAACGGTTGTGCTAGTGATGCTTATTGGGCTGATCGCCTTTAGCCCTACAGCTTTAGCCGCAGATACCATCAACGGCGCACAAATCTTCAGCGCTCAATGTGCGGCTTGTCATGCTGGTGGCGGCAATATTATTCGCTGGGGAAAAAACCTGAAAAAGAGAGCATTGAGCAGAAATGGTTGGGATTCGGTGGAAGCGATCGCCTCGTTAGTCGCTAATGGCAAAAACAATATGCCAGCTTACAAAGACCGCTTGAATGAGCAGGAAATTGAAAATGTTGCCGCTTATGTACTAGAGCAAGCTGAAAATGACTGGCATTAACTGAGTGTTGTTGATTTGAGCGAAAAATAGTTGTTTTTGAGAAAAACCCAGCTTGGGGGGCTTCCCCCCAATCCCCCCACTGGGGGATGAGTGCCTCCCCCAGACCCCCTGCACAAGGTTTGATCGGTTTTGATGAAGTTTCTGGAGTTAGTGCCATTCGGGATACGTACTAGAGCAAGCTGAAAAGGACTGGCATTAGCTGAGTGTTGTTGATTTAAGCGAAAGATAGTTGTTTTTGAGAAAAACCCAGCTTGGGGGGGCTTCCCCCCAATCCCCCAGCGGGGGGATGAGTGCCTCCCCCAGACCCCCTGCACAAGGTTTGATCGGTTTTGATGAAGTTTCTGGAGTTAGTGCTATTTGGGATTAGTTCACCGATGAGAGCGGAGGGGTTTCGTCAAATCAGGGAAAGCTTTACTGCTGCGACTGATGATTAATTACAGCACTCCAGTCGTCATTATTCACCGCTGCATCAAGCTGCTGTCGCCGTTCGGCATCACCTGCATCCGCTGTGTCTGTCTCTTTGCTCAACGCTCCATCCGCCATGGCTTTGCGGAGTTTGAGCTTTTTCTCTTCGTAGGCATTGCGCTCTGCATCTGACATGACGGCGCGTGATGCTTCACCAACAGTACTCGCCCACATACCGCTATTGTCGGCATTACCCAGTGGTAGGCTGTCGAGTTCGGCAAGCCACTGATCCCGCAAGGCTTCCATTTCAGTACGCTTTGGAAATTTGAATACTTTCACCCGTACGAAAGCACAGGTTGATTCCCCATTTTGAGCAACGTGTCCCTCCAGGGTAAGCCGGACATTGCGGGAGTAGCCGATGTACTGGGTGTGGCGATCGCTATCTAGCACCGCGTAAACCCCAGCGACTTTTGCATTTGCCGCTTGTTCGCACCACTCGCCACGGGGCATCACTCCGGCATCATTGTCAAGATTCTGTAGAGTCGTCTCAGTAGCGGTGTGTTCGTCGTCGGAGCCATACAAAAAATCGTGCAGCCCCCGGTGTCCTTCAGGTACATTCTGGTTATCAATTGGCACGTTTTTATTTGTTTCCATCTACGTCATCTCCATTAACTTTTTCTCAGAATTCCCTTTCCCTCTAGGGTAGGGTACTGCATCCGCCATCAACTTTTCCCAATATTCGCGTTATGCCTTGATATAACTTAAGCTTTGGCTAAGAGGTTAGTTTGATCGCCAACCTGACTTTTCCAGCCGATATAACTGCTCAATCATTTCTGGTGATACCGCCGCCACAGGAGCGTCAAACAAAATTTTTCCCTGTTGCAAACCAATCAGGCGATCGCAATAAGTCCGGGCAAATTCAATCGCGTGGAGACTAATGACTAGGGTTTTGCCTGTTTCCTGGCTCAATTTCCGGAGCAAATCCATGATTTCCCGGCTGTGTTCCGGATCAAGGCTAGAAATTGGCTCATCTGCCAGAATTACCAGCGGATTTTGTACCATTACCCGCGCTAGGGCAACTCGTTGCTGCTGTCCGCCTGAAAGCTGATCCGTTCTGGCATAGAGCTTTTCCGGAATTCCCACTCTTGCAAGTGCTTTGGCGGCGGTTTCTACTTCCAAGGGAAAAATTAAAGAAGCTGCCGCTTTTAAAAATGACCAGCGGCTTAAATGTCCCGCGTTAACGTTATGAATCACCCGTAAACTATCGACCAGATGAAACTGCTGATAGACTGTGCCGATTTGCTGCTGTACTTGCCGCAACCGCTGGGGAGAGAGGCGACTAAGATTGTGTCCCAATGCCCAAACCTCCCCGGAGGTGGGGAAGAGGGTGCCGTTGAGAAGGTTAATCAGCGTGCTTTTTCCCGCACCACTCGATCCCACTAAGGCTACCCGTTCTCCAGGGGAAATTTGCAGATTGATCTCACTCAAGGCACTTAGGGAATTAAATTGCTGAGACACCTGTTTCAGCTCAAAAATTGGCACGGAATCGCTCACTTAATCTTGCCGATATCTCGACCTATGGCTTCAATGTTGGCGTAGTTAGAGTTTTTTGTAGGAATAAACTTTGCGGCTCCGAATAAATCGAGAATTTCCTTTTGTTCGGGATTATTGGGGTCAAGCTTTAATAATGCCGCCTGCACTCGTTCGGTGAAATCCTCGCCGTAGCGCTCTTTGACGCGAGGGTTAATCACCCAGTGGTAGTCATAGTAAGGTGGTGTTTGCCAAATCACCTGAACCTTGTCTAGATCGATTTCCCCGGCTTCTAAGCGACTTTTCCACACCTGCTCGCTCAACGCCCCAACTTCATAGGTTCCCGCTTGTACAAATTGAATTGTGGCATCGTGGGAACTGGAAAATCCGGTAATTCCTTTGAAGTCTTCGGGTTTAACGCCTGTTTGTTGCAAGAAATATTGCGGCATCAACCGCCCAGAGGTAGACGACTCACTACCAAAGGTGAAGGTGTGTCCTTTCAAAACCTGTAAATCCTGAATGTCTTTGATGGCGGAAATACCACTATTTTTGTTGGCGATGAATACGCTTCTAAAGCGCTCGTCAATGTCTCGTTGGGCGATCGCTTCAGCACCGGGAACTTGCGATCGCGCCTGCACTCCTGTTAAGCCGCCAAACCAAACCATGTCTAAATCCCCTACCCGGAAGGCTGTAACCGCCGCTGCATAATCGGTAACGGGTTTGTACTCTACCGGAACACCTAACTCCGCTTCCAGGTAATCTGCCAGATTGCTATACAGCCGCTGTAATTTTTCTGGATCTTGGTCAGGAATAGCCCCTGTAGTAAAGGGTTGGAGAGTTTTCTCTCCACTAGAGGAGGTGGTGTTTTGTGAGGGAGTACAGGCGGTAATGGGCAATAAGAGCAGTAGCAGCAGCCCGGGGAAGAAAAATTTTCTCATTTATTAGTGATTTCTCAAAAAAGAAGCAAGGGATAAAAAGATAAAACTTAGTCAGCATTAACTCTGAGGCAACCTCCTGTTAATTTTATCCTTCAGCCTTCAGCGATCGCTCCTGCTCTAAACAGTTCACGAGGGCACCTCCGAAGCGGGAAGCCTTGTCTATGAGAGAACGGGGAAGCTTACAAATAACTGACTATCTAGTTTTTCTGAAGAGTTTGATCAAAGATAACTAAGATAAAACGTTGTCAAAAAGACAAAATAAATAATGGCTGAAGCCTATCCAGAGATAGATATTGCTCCACTAATCGATCACGCACTGCTGAATCCAACGGCAACACCAGAGCAAGTGAGAAAGTGTTGTGAAGAGGCAGACCGCTACCAGTTTGCGGCGGTGTGCGTGTATCCGGTTTATGTGAAACAAGCAGCGGAACTACTGCATGGTAAATCGCCTCAAGTTTGTACTGTGATTGGGTTTCCCGCAGGGGCAACCACTTCCGCTACCAAGCTCTATGAAGCCCAAGAGGCGGTAGAAAATGGCGCAACAGAATTAGATGTGGTGATGCATCTGGGAGGGTTGAAAGCGGGGAAAACGGATGAGTTATATCGGGAGATTGCCCAAATCTGTGAAGAAACCGGGAAACTGGTGAAAGTGATTTTGGAAACTGCCCTGCTGACAGATGCGGAAAAGCAACTGGCTGTGGAAATCTGTAAAGATGCTGGGGCACAGTTCGTGAAAACTAGCACGGGCTGGCAGGGCGGTGCAACAGTTGCTGACGTTCGCTTGCTCAAGGAACTCACTCATGGACAAATTGGCATTAAGGCATCAGGAGGTATTCGGACAATTCAGCAAGCCTTTGAGTTGGTGACGGCAGGAGCAACACGCTTAGGAACATCTCGTGGCCCTGAATTGTTGCAACAACTCGATATGCTGGAGTAGGAGTAAAAAGTTAAAAATATTACAGTTTTACTTTTGCCTGTTGCTTTCGATCATCACTCCTTCATCTCTAGTCTCAATGAGCCGAACTTACAAAGCTACTGGAATCAATCTTAAAAGTATGCCTCTAGGTGAGGCGGATAGATTGGTAACGATTTTGACGCGGGAGTGTGGCTTGATTCGAGTTGTAGCACCGGGAGCGCGGAAGCAAAACTCGAAGCTAGGGGGAAGAACTGGTTTGTTTGTGGTTAATGAGTTACTGCTGGCAAAGGGGCGATCGCTCGATAAAATTACTCAGGCGGAAACCTTGGAATCCTATCCGGGTTTGAGCCAAGATTTGGGTAAGTTGGCTGCCAGTCAGTACTTAGCAGAAATCGTTCTCTACCAAGCATTGAGCGAGCAGCCGCAAGTAGAGCTTTATGAATTGTTGAGCGAACATCTGCGGCGAATTGCCGTTTTACCAAACACAAAAAGCCTTCAGGCTTCAGGAACAGGGGTGTTTGCTCATCTTTCTCAAGGTGTCTTTCACCTACTTGCCCTAGGAGGTGTTGCTCCTCAGGTGCAAGCTTGCTGTGTCACCCAACATCCGCTCAAGCCGAATTTTCTCGACCCGGACTGGCGAGTCGGATTCAGCATGGATGCGGGCGGAACAGTCACTTTGTCAGGAAATGAGTCTGGATTGAGAGGCTTGTCTCCTATGGCTGTTAGAGAAGGACGGGTGGCAGAAGCTACCAACAGTTACCAAGTCATTCCTGCCCCCATACCCCCCAAGATTAACGTCAAACTGAATGCCGTAGAATTAGCGCTACTGCAGCAGTTAGGGGAGGCAGATTTACCGCAAATTGAGCAGGTATCAGGGGGACAGCCGTCTACCCAAAGAGGCTGGGTGACGATTGAGCGGCTCCTGCGAGATTATGCTCAGTATCAGTTCGGTCGCTCGATTCGCTCGGCAACTTTAGTCGATGCGATCGCTTTGCCCGAATGAGTGAGATCAACACAACATATAACTGATGTTTAGTAAAGATGGGTTCTATTAATCACCCGAAAATTAGCGAATGCAATTATCTGAATTTGAACGACCTATACAATATCCAGTTAACAAACAGTCTTCTGGTGTGACGGAAAAATCCCTTCCTAAAAAGCAGCCGTCGAGCGGGACTTCCCCGTCACCCGGTACAGACAAAAATTTACAACCGGACGATAAGTCCCATCGCCCACTAACTGATTTGTCAGCCAGCCTACCGGAATCACGAGGGTTTATACCGGTTCTCAAAAACCGTAACTTCCTAACCCTGTGGAGCGGTCAGGTTTTTTCCCAGCTGGCAGATAAGATTTATCTGGTGCTAATGATTGCCTTGATTGCCAGTCACTTTCAGGACGTGAACCAGACGATTAGCGGCTGGGTGTCGGCGATTATGATTGCCTTCACAATTCCGGCGGTACTGTTTGGTTCGGTTGCCGGGGTATTTGTAGACCGTTGGCCAAAAAAAGCTGTTTTGGTATCAACCAACCTCCTGCGCGGCATCTTGGTGTTCGCGGTGCCGTTTTTACTCTGGTTATCTCAAGATTTGGCACCGATTGCCGGGTTGCCTGTCGGCTTTTATCTGCTTTTGTTGATTACTTTTTTAGTTTCAACACTGACGCAATTTTTTGCCCCTGCCGAGCAGACGGTGATTCCGTTAATTGTGAAGCGACAGCACCTACTACCAGCAAATTCCCTATATACAACGACAATGATGGCGTCGTTGATTATTGGCTTCGCCGTGGGCGATCCGCTCTTAGCACTCGCCGACAAAGCGGCAGACCTTTTAGGAATTGGGTTTAATTTTGGTAAAGAGCTAATCGTTGGGGGCAGTTATGCGATCGCAGGAGTGCTGCTGCTGTTCCTAAAAACAGGCGAACAAACGAATGCTCCTGTAGGAGAAACACCCCACGTTTGGGAAGACATCCGCGATGGTATCCGCTACTTAAAAGAACATCACCGAGTTCGCAATGCTCTGGTTCAACTCGTGATTTTATTCTCTGTATTTGCCGCTCTATCCGTGCTAGCGGTGCGCTTGGCGGAAATTATTCCCGGTTTGAAGGCGTCCCAGTTCGGATTTTTACTCGCGGCTGGCGGTGTCGGAATGGCAGCCGGAGCCGCAGTTCTTGGTCACAGGGAACAGCAGTTTTCCAATACACGACTCAGTTTAATTGGGTCATGGGGGGTCGGCATTTCATTGGTAGGTCTGGCATTTTTTAATCAGCAGCTATGGATGGCATTGTTTTTCACTGCCGTACTGGGGATTTTTGCGGCTTTGGTGGGGATTCCCATGCAAACCACAATTCAGGCAGAGACTCCCGAAGAAATGCGCGGCAAGGTGTTCGGCTTGCAAAATAATGCAATTAACATTGCCTTAAGCTTGCCGTTAGCTTTAGCCGGGGTAGCGGAGACATTACTGGGATTGAAAGCCGTTTTATTAGGTTTAGCGGCATTAGCAATCGCGGGAGGGTTCTTAACCTGGTATATTTCCGGTACAGGATCAACGGTATCAACTAAAGCTGACAAATAAGAGTGAAAACATTTGCTGTTAGCTGTTGGCAAGTTGATTCAGTGGGTTTCCAGGATAGACAAAAATTCGTATATTCTATCTGACCTCGACAATTCCAACGCTAACTGCTGAACGCTAAACTTGCTAAAAGCTAAATGCATATCGCCTGGCTCGGAAAAAAATCACCGTTTTGTGGCAATGTTACCTACGGTCGTGAAGTTACAAATGCGCTCCTAGAGCGGAACAATCAAGTCAGTTTCCTGCACTTTGCTCAAGAGGAATCTGACCCCGGTACTTGGTCAGGATGTCAAGAAGTTTCTCTGCCTTTCTTGTACAAGTCTCAGATTTATACAATTCCGACCTTGAAGGCGAGTAAAGTTTTGGCGCGATCGCTCCAACGACTCAAGCCTGACGTTGTCCATGCATCCCTGACTCTTTCTCCTTTAGACTTTCTCCTGCCAGACATTTGTGAAGAGTTAAATCTTCCCTTAGTCGCTACTTTCCATCCGCCCTTTGATGGCAAGCGGCGCAATCTCAAGTCAGGAACTCAACTGTTTACTTATCAGTTGTACGCACCCTTCCTGGCGCATTACAACCGTGTGGTGATCTTCTCCCAACTGCAACGGGACTTCCTGGTGAAATTAGGTGTGCCACCAGAGCGAGTGGCAATCATTCCCAACGGAGTTGATGTGCAAAAATATTCCCCTGGTATCAACAATCTCAAAGCCCGATTTGATGCCGAACGCTTATTTGTTTACCAAGGACGCATCTCTACAGAAAAGAACGTAGAGGCCATGCTACGCGCCTGGAAGCACTCGGATATGGGCCCAAAGTGCAAGTTAGTTATTGTCGGTGATGGCCCTTTAAAGCCTTCTCTAGAGCCTTTCTACGACTCCGAGTACGGCGTCATTTGGCTGGGATTTGTTGAGGATGAACACCAACGAATTGAGATTCTTCGTGCCGCTGATGTTTTTATTTTGCCGTCGTTTTTAGAAGGGTTATCGTTGTCGTTACTAGAGGCAATGGCGTGTGGTGTTGCCTGCGTTGCCACCGATGCCGGGGCGGATGGCGAAGTCCTGGAAGATGGCGCAGGTGTGATTCTCAACACTCATCGCGTTGCCACCCAGCTACAAACCCTTTTCCCCCTCCTGCGCGATCACTGCGAATGGACAAAGTTATTGGGGAAAAAAGCCCGCTCCCGCGTTCTAGAACGCTACACCCTTAGTCGTAATATCACTCAGCTAGAAAAGCTTTACGTCGATGTATTACAGCAGCAGCAGTTGCCGTTGAGCGGTCATGCTTTATCCTAGCGGTTACAAATTTACCTAACTGGCAGGTTTTGGCGATAGAAGGCATTTGGCGATCGCTACTCTCTGTCTCGTCCTAGTTGCCGCTACTTGTACAGATGGAAGAGAACGCCTGGCAGTAGTTTAACGGTTAATTCTCAGGCATTGCCCATCCTAAGCGCGTTGGCTGCTGATAGATGCGCTTGAGGGTATTGATGTCTCTGGGAGAAATTGGCGGCGGATTCCGCACTTGGGAAAAATACAAGGCATCGGTTTCTACAGGACTATGACCCCAGATCCCCAAAGCGTGACCGAGTTCGTGACGAGCTGTGGCGGCGGTGTACTCGTTACTTTGGTCTGGGCTGAGGTGAATGGTGCAGCGATGGGACAAGACAGTGGCATTGTTTGATGTTGGGCGCAGGTAAAATTCGTAGCGTGTCTCAGCAGCACGAGCGCGAGGAATTTGAAATTTGCCGTTTTCCCGGTCAAGGGAGGCTATAAGGGGAGGACGCGATCGCCAAATTTTAATATCAGCGGCGGCGGAGTCTTCCACGACTTCTAAAGGCAGGTAGGCACTCCATGCTTCTACCGCTGGCAAGACCGCCTCAACCCACTCCTGGAAGCGCTGCTGGCTACTGGCTGACAAGGAGGCATTAACGGGGCGCTCAATGTAGAGCTTGAGGGGAAATTGCGACCAGATTAGATAGCCAACTGGGGTAGGTTGGATTTCCTCAAAGTAATCCCCTCTACTATTTGTGTCTTGCCATTGGCTGAGGTGAGGGGGCAAGGAGTGTGCTTGCAGGGTAGGCAGAAATTGAGAGGGATCGAGGCTTTGTCCGGGCTGCAGTTGCGTGAAAATGACTCCTAGGCTAGTGGCGATCGCCACAGCAATGATTATTAGCCGTCTCGCCAGCAAAGGCTTCTGACGGCGGTTTGAATAGCTTCTGGGAGACTGTTGAAAACGAATCACTTACCGTGCTGTTATTAGTTGATGTCAAAACTCTAGCTAATCTCACGGCTGAGTTTGGAATAGATGCTGAAAAAGCGAAAGCTTCCCTTTTGTCTGATGAAGGTATTGAGGAAGTTAAAGAACTGGAATAATACGCGATCGCTCTTGCAGATGCTCTCGTTAAGCATAACCATGATGTCGTCAAGGCACTGAAAGCTTGGGAACTTGCTCAACTCGCCTACGGAAACCAACTTCTAGTACAGGGTCAGATGTTGGGCGATCGCTCTCAGTTTAGCTATGCAACCGGGCGGGAGACGTGAAAATGTGGCTACCTTCAACTACGTTGAATGTCGAAGCATTGAGACATACACGACAGCTAACGATAGACGATTCCAGTTGGGTTGGTTAAGCGTAAAGAGAATGCTCCCAGCTAGTGCTACCCATCCCACAGGCCCCAGGATAAACGCAATAGTTTGACTCATGCCCATGTAAACTGCAAAAGGCAGAGTGATTCCCAGAGCATTAGTAAGGCTGCCCAGTACAGTACTTGCTAACAAATACACCCCAAAACCACTCATCCTTGCAACAGCCATTGCACTACCACCTAGTAGCAAGCCTTCAAGATGTGGGTCATCAGTCTCTTTTTTCATCTCCATGACAATCTGTTGTCGCTGCTCTGGTGAGAGTTGAGATAGCATGTTTTGAAATAATTTGGCAACAACAGCAGTTTCTATTTCTTGAGATTCCAAGTTATGCCAACTACGACCTTTTAATGTGCTAAACCAATCAATATCAATGTGGTCAGCAACATCTGTCACAACTTGCTTCCAAGAGTTATTCCAGAAAAGTTGACCAATACTTCCAGCCCTGAGATAGCGTATATGATTGCAAAGAGTTTCCGGGGAATTACCAAATGCTGAATCGGTCAGCTGGGCCATGTTCTGTCGTTGCTCTTCCGTAACCAAACTGACAATTTTATGAAACTCTTGCATGGTTGTGATTCGATCCCAATTTTAGGATAGTTTGCGAGCAGAATAAAGCGCCCCAACAACTAAATTACACAACACATTTTCTGATTGTCCATAGACAACACCAGGTTACCAAGATGGTTAGTCAACAGCGATCGCTCTCAATTTAGATGCGAAACTGGGACAGAGGCGTGAAAAAATGGCTATCCTTGACTCTGTGAGAGGGAGTGCGATCGCTCCTGGCTGTCTTACTGCTATCTTCTCTGATTCCTTCAATCTGTAAAGAATTTTCAGATACCAAAACCTTACCAACGCAGTGTTAGCTAGCTCGGACAGGACACAGATATTTGCTGACTCAGGGGGATTAGAATAATAGACGTAGCGAGGAGTTTAGCCATGAGTGTTGTTGTCCCCAACGAAATTTTAACTGCAACTCGCATGACTGAGGCTGAAATGCGTCAAGAAATCGCTGTCATGCTCTTTCAGCGTGAGAAGCTTACCCACGCTCAAGCCAGCCGTTTTGCAGGAATGCACCGTGTTGCATTTCAGCACCTACTTGCTAGTCGCCGCATTCCAGTGCATTACGGGGTGGAAGATTTTGAGCAAGACATTCAAAATCTGCGGGACATGGGCAGATTGTGATTGTTGTTAGCGATACATCACCCCTTAACAATCTTGCCGCAATAAATCAGCTTCATCTTCTCCATCAACTTTACAGAACAGTTCTTATTCCTGAAGCCGTTTATCGGGAACTAACTGATCCAAATTTTCCCATTGCAGGCGCAACCGAAGTACAAACCATTGAGTGGATTCAAACTCGTGCTGTTAGCGATCGCACTCTTGTCGAAGCACTAAGTAACGAACTTGACATTGGAGAAGCTGAGGCGATCGCCCTAGCAGTCGAGAGCCAAGCCGAGCAAGTTTTAATTGATGAGCGCCGGGGTCGGCTAGTAGCAACTAGGTTAAACCTTCGATATACAGGTATTTTGGGAATCTTGGTCGAAGCTAAAAGTCAAGGCTTGATTGCTGAGGTAAAGCCTTTATTGGATGCTTTGGTCAACGACGCTGGATTTTGGGTTGCAGAACCTCTATACAACAGCGTTTTACAGCTTGTTAATGAAATTGACGAGATTGACTCACTCTGAGTCTGGGACTAGCAGGTAGTCTGGGAGGTCTTACAGATAGGCTAGAGCCAGCCAACAGCTCGAATCAGCGGCGGGTATCCCTCTTGCTTATGGTTAGTTTGAAAACATGCCCTCGCCCTCAATAAGCGAAAACGCGCCAAGTTGCCTAGGCGCGAGAGAAGTCTGAGTTAAGCACAGTGGTGGTTACTACACCCAACCTGCACTTAAGACGATCGTCAAGCCAATAAACGTAATGGCTAGCGCCCAAGTAACGCGGTTCAGGGCTGTCTCTGCACTTTTGGTACTGGTAAAGAGCTGGGCTTGACCGCCGATACCGCCAATACCATCGCCTTTTGGGCTGTGCAGCAATACTAAAACAATTAACCCAAGAGCAGACACTGCCCAAATGATTTGGATGACTTGATTGATCGTCATAGCGAGAACATTAAATGCAGTTTAAAGGTGACTGGTGATGAGCCTAATTGAAAGCTTGCGCCTTGAGAATTAGCACTTTTCAGTTTAGCTCTTGACCAGTTTCAAGAGAATGAGATAACTATAATGCTAACAGTTAATCGCTTCCCTTGCTTACAAAGCCACTCGCACAGGAGTCCGGTTCGGTTTAACTTCAATACCTGCAGGTTCTAGCAGCGAGTGTCCCGTCATTTCTGGCGGTTGGGGCAGTTTCAAGATTTCAAGAATCGTCGGGGCAATATCCGCCAGCCGTCCATCGTTACGAAGCCGAATTTCTGTGCCGTGTCCGGGGATTTTCAAACCTTCACCTTCTATGAGGATGAAGGGTACAGGGTTGGTGGTGTGCGCTGTCCAGGGGTTACCGTCTTCATCGCGCATACATTCGGCGTTGCCGTGATCCGCCGTAATTAACGCGGCACCACCTGCTTTGTTAATGCTTTCTACCAAGCGTCCAACACAGGTATCAACGGTTCTAACGGCTTCCACGCAGGCTTCGATGTTGCCTGTATGTCCCACCATGTCGGTGTTGGCGTAGTTAATGACGATCAGGGAGTAAATACGTTTTTTGAGTGCCGCGATCGCTATATCTGTTACTTCTTCAGCAGACATGGCGGGGGCGCGGTCGTAGGTAGCCACCATCGGGCTTGATACAAGTTGACGGTCTTCCCCAGGGAAGGGCTGCTCTAAACCACCGTTGAAGAAGTAGGTGACGTGAGCATATTTCTCGGTTTCGGCGGTGCGAAACTGCCGCAGATCGTGATTGGCAATGACATCTCCGAGGATATTCGTCAAGTTTTGCGGCTCAAATGCCACCAAGACGGGTAAGCTGGGGTCATACTGGGTAAACGTTGCCAAGGTTAGAGGTTGGATTTGCTCCCGCTCAAAGCCATCAAAGTTGGGGTCAACTAAGGCTTGTGTTAGTTGCCGCGATCGATCGGGACGGAAGTTAAAGAAAATGATTCCATCTTCGGGTTCTATAGCACCGCTAGTCAGGCGGGTGGGCAAAATGAACTCGTCGGTTAGATCTATTTCGTAGGAGGCTTTGAGCAATTCGACAGCGGAACGACTATCACCGGGTGCATCTTGAGTCATCACCTCATAAGCTTTTTGAATCCGATCCCAACGGCGATCGCGATCCATGGCGTAGTAACGACCGCTGATGGTGACGATTCGTCCTATGCCTATTTTTTCCAGGTGGTCTTCAATTCTTTGAATGGCTTTAACGCCATCAACGGGCTTGGTGTCGCGACCATCTGTGATGGCGTGAATACAGACATCTCTAAGGTTTTGCGACTTGACTAAATCCAACAATCCCAAGAGATGATCGAGATGGGAATGAACTCCTCCTTCTGAACACAACCCGACTAGATGCATTTTGCCGCCCCGGACTTTGACATCCTGGCAAATTTGCAACAGAGCACTATTGCTCAAAAGGGAACCATCTTCGACAGCATCAGAAATTCGCACTAATTCTTGTGGAACAACTCGTCCGGCACCAATGTTCAAGTGACCGACTTCTGAGTTGCCCATTTGTCCTTCTGGGAGTCCTACATCTTTACCAGAAGTACGAATTAATGTACTAGGATAAGCTGCCCAGAGGCTATCCATCACGGGTGTTCCTGCGGTGGTAAGGGCGTTACCGTACGTTGCCTCGCGGTATCCCCATCCGTCTAAGATGACTAGCACCACAGGAGAAACAGGTGCTTGCGCCATAGTGTTGCCTTCTCTTTACATAAGAATTTCACCGCAATGATACCACTGGGGCTTAGATTGGCAACGAGTTTTTACCGTTGATCTGCCTTACTAGGCATTTTCGCGGAAATTTGGGGGGATCTTAAGACAGAAATATTACTATTTAGTCCACTCTATCTTCCCCCTCAGTCAGTATCGCGTTAGCTCTGTTTAGCGGTGTCTTTCTTAGCAGCTTTGGCGGCTTTTTTGGCAGCTTTGGCGGCGGAGATGGCGGCTAATCTTGCTTGCTCCTTTTCTTCAGCAATTTTCTCTAAATAATACTGATAATCACCTAGATAAACCCGAAATTCCCCCTCGCGGATTTCAACAATTTTATTGGCAACCTGGGAGATAAAGTAACGGTCGTGGGAGACGATAATCACTGTACCGTCATAGTTCTGGATCGCTTCTTCCAGCATTTCTTTTGCCGGAATGTCGAGGTGATTGGTTGGCTCGTCGAGAATCAGCAGATTAGCGGGTTGTAGCAGCATTTTAGCCAATGCTAGCCGCGCTTTCTCGCCCCCGCTAAGAGCGGCAACTTTTTTAAAGACGGTGTCGCCACTAAAGAGGAAACGACCGAGTAATGTCCGGACTTCTTGATTTTTCCAGTCTGGCACTTCGTCGTGGATCGTTTCCATAACTGTTCTGTCCAAGTTCAAAGCTTCGGCTTGATTTTGCTCGAAGTAACCTGGAATAACATTATGATTTCCTAACACAATGCTGCCTTCAGTGGGCTTTTCCATCCCCATCATCAGGTGCAGGAGAGTGGATTTTCCGCAGCCATTGGGGCCGAGAAAGGCAACGCGATCGCCTCGTTCAATCAACAAGTCTGTCCCTAAAAACAGAATCTTATCGTCGTAGGTATGCACCAAATCTTTGATAATTACTACTTCCCGTCCGCTGCGAGGTGCGGGGGGAAAGCGGAAGTGCAAGGTTTTCAGTCCCCCCGTAGGGGCTTCAATGCGTTCGATTTTGTCTAGTTGCTTCTCGCGGCTTTTTGCCTGGGTACTGCGGGTTGCACTGGCGCGGAACCGATCCACGTAGGCTTGCTGAGTAGCTAGTTCCTTTTGCTGACGTTCGTAAGCACTCAGTTGGGCGGCAGCATTTTCGGCTTTGAGTTGTAGGTAAGCCGAGTAGTTACCGAGATAGGTTGTAGAGACACCGTGTTCAGTTTCTACAATTTGGGTGCAGAGGCGATCGAGGAACTCCCGGTCGTGAGAAACGATTACCATCGGCGTTTTCAGCCCCTTGAGGTAATTTTCCAACCATTCGATGGTTTCTAAATCCAGATGGTTAGTTGGTTCGTCTAACAGCAACAAGTCGGGTTTTTGTAGCAAAATTTTGCCTAAACTCATCCGCATCTGCCAGCCACCACTAAAGGCACTGACGAGGCGATCGCCATCTTCCATTTCAAACCCCATCTCTGGCAAGATTTTCTCAATCTGTGCATCTAAGCCATAGCCATCAAGGGCTTCAAATTGACGCTGGAGTCGATCCATTTGATGAATCAGTTTGTCTAATTCTTCCGGATCGGCTGATTCCATCTCCCGATGCACCTGTGCCAAGGTTTGCTGTACCTCGTTGGCTTCTTTAAATACTGTCCAAAATTCTTCTCGAACCGTGCGTCCGGGATCAACTTCAAATTCCTGGGTGAGGTAGGCGATGTGCAAACTCGCAGGACGAATTACTTCCCCCGATGTGGGTTCCATTTCTCCGGCGATGATTTTCAGTTGGGTAGATTTTCCGGCACCGTTGACGCCGACTAAGCCGATGCGATCGCCTGGCTTAACTTCCCAATTAACATCCTTGAGAACTTCGCCTGTGGGATAAATCTTACTAATGTGTTCAAGTCGCAACATTACTATGTCTCCAAGAATTGCATCTAGGGAAGTTGAGCGTCAGACCTAGATTACAGTCGTAAATGGCTCACTATCCAAAGCTAATCGTAACAAAATTTAATGACAAATATAAAATTAGTGATTCTACTACTAAGTTCAAACCTTACTTGTATCTCCTTTTTAATAATTTTTGGTTGTTTGTAAAAAACAATCGTCTCTAGCAATTCTCCATATTGTTGACTTAGCCGCTTCATCGATCATTTTCACAACCAAACAAAAATTTGCTAAGCATTGCCATCACGTATACTAATTATTCTGTCAATTGATAACCCTAAAATTCTAGATAGTGGTAACAGTAAGTCATCCTCAACCGGAGTGCCAGCAAATATCTTTCCTAGCTGTTTTGAATATAATCGGTAAGAATCACAAAAACTGAAAAATTCTTGATCGCTTAAATCTAGTTCCTTTTGTCGATCTCGTAGTAAAGCTGCGATTGCAGCAGTTCCATATTTTGGACGACTGACAACTTTCATGTATTTTTTCATTAATGCTTCAGCTTGGGTAATATCGCCATTTATTTCATCGAGTAAATCTAAACAAGCTAACTTTAGAGCCTTGCGAAGTTTTTCATCTTCATTGAGAGCCTCAACAATTCGACTTGCATGTTTAGGCTTGCAAAACCCTACTATTTCGCCTTGATACAAAATTGGTATATAAGAGCTTTTGGGATTAGTTTCCCAGTCCAACGGTAGATTGCGTAGATTCATCCCCATCTCTCCTCTAAAAACCAAGCACAGTTTTTGCGGTTTACTCGATTATTATCTCGTTTGTTGAAAACTCAAGGAAATAGCTTTTCAAAAGCCGTTATTCAGTAAACAGTAATTGCGGTTAAATCATTTAAAAAATTCAGAAATTAATCAGCTACTATTTTATATGATTTGTTTCATCTTTGGGTGCGGCATTGATTAATTTCTTTCACCTTCATCCCCAGCCTTAAACATTTGAGAATAAAGAAAGGTTTCAAAGCAGATATCAAAATAAGTAATATCTGCCTTTAAAACTGACATCTACAGGTTTATCCAAACACGATGAACTTTAGAAAAGCTCAGACCAAAAGTGTAGAAATCATTAAAGACAACAACAATTGATTGCTCGCTGACTGCCAACTCAAAGGTACAGGAATAAAGATAGCTCATTTAGAGATTCAGGTGTAGATCCGGAATAAATCAAACTTTGTGTTGCCATGTAAAACATTTTGAATCGGTTCATAGTCAGAGCTTAGGCTCTATTTTGAGGGCTGAAGACCTCACTACAAACCTTCAAGTATTGACTTCGTCCTACTTACTGCAATCTTAGATAAGTCATGAAACATCAATCAACCGTTCACGAACGGATTTATGACGAGTATTGCCGTCAGTTCAGCAAGGTTTGCTGTGGCATGAACATTCCACCTCCCTGGGTTGTCAATGCTCTTGCTTGAGTGCTGCTTTGAGGTCAGTTAGCATCGATTACATCTACTGTCTCACCGCCAGCCACGGCGGAATGAGAACCTTTGAGGTGACAACTTGGTAAATTGCTTGTTCTGCGATTCGCTAACGTTTGGCTGGCGTTTCAGTTCGGGCAAAATTAGCAATAACTTTTAGACCACAGACAGCAATTACTTTGCTTGAGGTGTATTGGCGTTGAGCCTACTCTTCCCACCCTGTGACTAAAGATGATCAACTTTAATGACAGCATCAAGTTTCTACCGTCAGTATTCAGCCATCAGGTGGTGATGACAATAGTGAGATTTTGCTTCACTGCACCGTAAACACTCACTATCTAAACGCTCAGGAATCGCTTTTTTATGTATTTATTTAAAATATTTTCTATTAGTACTAAATCAAAGAGATAAATATACTTAATTTTATTAATTTTAGAGTGCTTTAGAAGTCTTTGCTCTAAACACTCATGCAATTCTAAATCACTAGTTTTAAGGATATGCCTAATATCTAATTTAGTATTTTTTAAGTACTTACTAATAAGAATTGCTCTGTGACAGGTGATAGGCTCTTGTTCTGCACTCCAGGGGGCGACAAGCGCTCCCTGAAGTCGGTCAGACTGCAAGCGCCTAGATGAGAGGGTTCCTGGCTATTGCCATTTCTACGGATTGTTTTAGGGTTTGAGCACGACCTTGACGCAGTTGTCCTGCTTGTTCTTGAAGATATCGTAGCCATGGGGTGCTTGATCGAGTGGCAGGCTATGAGTAATCAGAAATGATGGATCGATCTCGCCATTTTGGATACGTTCAGTTAGCGGACGCAAATACCGATGCACATGGGTTTGTCCTGTTTTCATGGTTAAGCCTTTGTTCATGAAAGCGCCCATCGGCATTTTGTCAATAAAGCCAGTATAAACACCGGGAACGGATACTGTGCCGCCTTTGCGGCAGGCAACGATCGCTTGTCGCAGAACATTGGGTCGATCTGTCTCTAAACGTGCTGCTTGCTTCACTTTGTCGTAGAAGCCTTCCAGACCCATGCCGTGTGCTTCCATACCGACGGCATCCATCACCGAATCAGGGCCACGACCCCCGGTCATTTCTTTGAGGGCTTCACCCACTTCTATTTCCTCAAAGTTGAGAACCTCTGCTTTGCCGTCTTTCGCCATCTGGAGGCGTTCGGGAACGCGGTCGATGGCGATCACACGCTCAGCACCTAGCATAAAGGCGCTGCGAATAGCAAACTGCCCCACTGGGCCGCAACCCCAGATGGCGACGGTATCTCCAGGCTGGATATCGCAGTTTTCTGCTGCCATATATCCGGTGGGGAAAATATCGGTGAGAAACACGACTTGTTCGTCTGTCAGTCCATCTGGAATTTTGAACAAGCCGACATCGGCAAAGGGAACGCGGGCATATTCAGCTTGACCGCCTGCGTAGCCTCCCGTTAGATGGGAGTAGCCGAAAAGACCTGATGGGGAATGACCCATCATTTTTTCCGCCATCCAAGCGTTGGGGTTGGAGTTATCGCATAAAGACCATAGGTCGCGGTTGCAGAAGAAGCACGATCCGCAGGAAATGGTAAAGGGGACGACTACGCGATCGCCTACGTTCACATTCTTGACGGAACTGCCCAGCTCAACAACTTCCCCCATGAATTCATGACCCAGGATGTCACCCTGTTGCATCGTGGGATTGTAGCCGTCATAAAGATGTAAATCAGAACCGCAAATTGCCGTTGACGTGATTTTAATGATCGCATCACGCGGATTAAGAATTTGGGGATCAGGTACGGTTTCGACTTCTACTTTATGAGTACCTTGCCAGCACACTGCTTTCATTGTTTTTTCCTTTTTTATTACTTTCTAATAGCTATTGGCGATTGCTCATCCCCAAGGGGATTGACCTTCGGTTGTGGCAATCTCGCCAAATCTACGCAAACCAGCTTTGTCGCCATACTGTGTTGGTTAAAACATCGGACGCCAGTATCCAGAATCTCTAGGCGAGCAGCCGGATATGAGTGCGGTGATGGTGATGTTTGTGCCTTTCAATTTATTGCGTAGCCCCTCAAAAAGGGAGTGCAGCAAAATATTGGGGCGGGTCACACATTGTTCATAACTGTTCAATCTGTAGGACTACCACGCTTATTTGCCAGGACTCGCTGCTGTCTCGCTACCAGACAATCTGCCGAGATTGTCCTTTTAACTCCTGCGATCTTAGGGAGGCAGGAGTGTGATTGCGTCTTTCCAACGAAGTATTAAGGAGATCGCCACAAAAAAAGCGAGGCGATCGCTGCACCTCGCTGACTGATATTTAATTACTTATCTACTTATTAAACCGATGTGGGGGCTGAAGTCGAAGCGGCTAGCTCCTCCAATCGCTCTTGCTGATCTTGAGAAATGCAAGATTGAATCATCGTATCAATGTCACCTTCCAAAGCGGGAGTAAGACTAAAATTTTGTCCTAAACGGTGGTCAGTGATGCGATTATCTTTGTAATTGTAGGTGCGGATTTTTTCAGAGCGAGAACCTGTACCGACTTGCGATCGCCGCATTGAAGTTACAGCGGCTTGCTGTTCCTGCAACTTCAGCTCGTACAACTTCGCCCGCAAAATCTGCATTGCACGTTCACGGTTTTGTAATTGCGATCGCTCTTCGGTACAGAAAATCCGAATTCCGGTTGGCTTATGAAACAAGTCAACGGCTGTCTCTACCTTGTTGACATTTTGTCCACCTGCACCACCAGAACGGGCTGTAGAAATTTCCAACTCTTTTGGATCGATTTCCACTTCCACCTCATCTACTTCCGGCATCACAGCGACCGTTGCAGTAGAGGTGTGAACCCGTCCGCCAGCTTCGGTTACAGGGACTCGCTGCACCCGATGCACCCCCGCCTCGAACTTCAGCTTGCTGTAAACCTGATCGCCCTGAATTTCCAGAATTGCTTCTTTAAATCCACCCATATCTGCCAGGGACTCGCTCAACAGCTTTACCCGCCAGCTCTGACCTTCGGCGTAACGAGAGTACATCCGTACTAAATCTCCAGCCCAGATACTGGCTTCATCTCCCCCAGTACCTGCCCGAATTTCTAGCATGATGTTCTTATCATCATTGGGGTCGCGGGGCAGCAGTAAAAGTTTTAGGTGTATTTCTAGCTCTTCTAGCTTATTCTCCAGTTCCTCAACTTCCAGCGCTGCCATCTCGTGCAACTCTGGATCGCTGTTAGTTTCCTTGAGGACTTGTTTGGTATTTGCCAACTCCTCTTGAGTCGCTTTCCAGACGTCATAAGTATTTACTACTTCCTCCAGAGAGGAACGGGCTTTTGCTACCCGTTGCAACTCGTCTGGATTCGTAGCAATATCTGGATCTGCCAGACGCCGCGTCAACTCATGAAAGGTTTGCTCAACCGATGTTAGTTTCTCCAGTAAGTAAGATTCAGCCATGACTTGTGCAATGCTCCAAAAGAAAAATAGTGTTTTGGCTTACAAAAATTACTATCGACCCAGCACGCCAAGTTACCGGGCGATCGCCGCACAAGTCAAGCCGCTACTTTTCTTTGGAATCTGCGTCGGTTGTCGAGGGTTCTGTGTCCAACATGCCATACTTCCGCATGAAGCGCTCCACTCGTCCTTCCGTGTCGATCATTTTCTGGGTTCCGGTGAAGAAGGGATGGTTCCCTGACCAGACATCAACGTGCATTTCTGGTTTGGTCGAACCAACGGTCATTACAACTTCGCCGTTGCAGTAGACCTTAGCGTCCGGATACCACTCCGGATGAATATCAGCTTTAGCCACGATCGCTCCTTTGATTGTTACTGTACTTAAATTCTAGCGAGGGATAGGTCGCTAGGGATTGATTTCGTGGTTGTCGATTCTTAGTTAATTATTCTCATCCCTAAAAACCAACAACCAACCCTTGATTTAGCGCTTGGAGTACTGTGGTGCTTTGCGAGCTTTGTGCAAACCATACTTCTTACGCTCTTTCGCCCGAGGATCGCGAGTTAAGTACCCTTCAATCTTCAGCGGCGGACGGTTTTCGGGATCGAGCTGGCACAAGGCTCTGGCAACACCCAACCGAACTGAGTCCGCTTGTCCAGTCAAACCGCCACCATGGGCATTGACTAGAATGTCATACTCATTTTCCAACCCTAGGGTTTCTAGAGGCGCTTTGGCAGCGGTGAGGTAGGCAGCGTTGTAGTTGAAATAATTATCGCCTGGGCGTCCATTGACAATCATCTGACCGCTACCGGGGACTAAGCGTACCCGTGCCACTGAGGCTTTGCGACGACCTGTTCCCCAGTACACGACGCGATCGTTCGTTGATTCGGTAGCTTGCATTACTTATCTCCTCCGGGAATAGTTTGAATGTTGAGTTCTTGGGGTTTTTGAGCTTCGTGGGGATGAATTGGTCCAGCGTAAACTTTCAGCTTGGTGAAGAGTTTATTACCGAGAGAATTTTTCGGTAGCATTCCCTTAACGGCTTTCTCAATAATCCGTTCGGGAATTCGGGCTTGCAGCTTGGCGAAGGTTTCCGTTTTCATTCCACCGGGACGCCCGGAGTGACGACGATACAGTTTTTGGGTACGCTTTTTGCCAGTAACTGCTACTTTTTCAGCATTGACGACAATCACAAAGTCGCCTGTATCCATGTGGGGGGTGTAGGTAGGTTTGTTTTTCCCCCGCAAAATCATGGCAATTTCACTAGCCATACGTCCTAGACGCTGATTATTGGCATCAATGACATACCAGGTAGGTTCTAGGGATGTCTGAGGAGGGAGGTAAGTCTTTTCCATTGGTCTTTTTTTACACGCGTTATCGGCTTAAGTTTAACGTTAGCGCTATTAGGGAAAGCTCCCAAGGCATTCCCGTTTTAGCTATAGGCAATATCTGCGGGGACAATAGGGGGTAACACAAAGCCTGGCTGAGTGTCGTACCAGATGTCACGGGGGAAAGGCGAGTTCGGGTAGCCTACTCGCAATAAGCACAATCCTTTGGCTGGGGCAGCATATTTGACTTCTTCTCGCCGTTGGTTCACCCAGATCTGGGTGAATTCTTCGGGCGATCGCTCTTTTGTTCCCACTTGTACCAGCATGCCCACCAAGAGGCGCACCATCCCATATAAAAATCCATTGGCTTGAATTTCCAGTTTTAGGAAGGAACCCTGGCGAGAACATTCCACCGCCTGTACCTCCACCCAAGAGTGAGTGCGGCTTGATCCAGCTCGGTGAAATGCCGCTAAATGATGGCGACCGAGCAGTGGATCTAGGGCGGATTGAATCAGCCCCTCATCTAGTGGGGCAGAGTAATAATGCCAAGTAAAAGGACGAACAAACAAGTTAGGGCGAGAGTCGGTGTAAAACAAGTAGCGGTAACGACGCCAACTGGCAGAAAAGCGGGCATGCCAGGTCAGAGGAACTGACGCTGAGGCAAGAATTAAAATGTCGTCTGGCAGTTGGCTATTGAGTACCGCCGCCCACCGTGCCGCTGGGATCGGGCTGATGTCATCAAAGTGAGCGACCTGCGCCGCTGCATGCACTCCCGTATCGGTACGACCAGCACCATACAAGGTGACTGGGCGCTGTTGCACCACCGCGAGTACAGTTTCGATGTCTTCTTGGACGCTGCGATGGGATGGTTGTCGCTGCCAACCATGAAAGTGAGTGCCCAGGTATTGGATTACCAGGGCAACTCGCTTTGAGGCTGGTGCTTGTGTTTGAGACATTCCAAGAGGGTCAATCTATTTAGACCAGTTCAATAATTGCCATTTCGGCATTATCACCCCGACGGCGTACCGTGCGGAGAATACGGGTATATCCGCCATTGCGATCGCCGTAGCGGTCTTTTGCCTGAGAAAACAGGGCACTTACCAACTGTTTGTCGTAGATGTAGCCTACTGCTCGGCGTTGTGCTGACAACGAACCATCCTTTGCCAGGGTGATCATCTGATCAACTTCTGCTCGCACTGCCTTGGCGCGAGTTTTCGTTGTCGTAATGCGACCGTGGCGGATGACTTCGGTTGCCAAGGCTCGAAGCAATGCTTTCCGCTGATCGGCGGGTTTACCGAGTTTGTGCACGCGACGTCGATGACGCATCGTGTTGTCTCCTTTATCAAATTAAACGAACAAAAATGGCAGAGATTTGGAACTTAAGGGGTTTTTGCCGCCTTTTCTTGGGGCAGGGTAATACCCAAGCGACGCTGTAAGGCTTCGATCACTTCTTCTGCAGATTTTTGACCGAAGTTTTTGATTTCCAGTAAATCCTCTTGACTGTAATCCAGCAAGTCGGCAACGGAGTTAATTTGTGCCCGTTTTAGACAGTTATAAGCCCGTACTGATAGCTGTAATTCTTCTATAGGAATTTGACTGGTGGGGTCGTCATCCGTAGGATACTCATCCTTGAGCGACTCCAGCGTGATATCCTTAAGCGGATTGAACAGATCTACTATAAGGCTGGCAGCTTGAGACAGAGCTTCTTGAGGAGCAATGCTGCCATTAGTCCAAATTTCCAAAATTAGTCGATCTTTTTCGGAAGAGCCATCCATGCGGATGTCCTCAACACTGTAGTTCACTTTGCTGACAGGCATGAACACTGAATCGATTTGGAGAAAGTCTAGTGCCGCTGCCTCATCACGCCCACCGCGTTCTACAGCTTTGTAACCTTTTCCTCTTTCGATGCGAAACTCCAGCTCTAGCCTCGCACCCTCTGCTAAAGTAGCTACATACTGACCAGGATCGACGATTTCCACTTCAGAGGGCAAGTCAAATTGAGCGGCTCTGACTGTCGCTGGCCCTGTAATCATTACTCGACCAATTTGGGGTTGAGACGAGTAACTTTTGAGGACAATTTCCTTCATATTCAGAAGAATTTCCAGAACGTCCTCTCGTACCCCTGGGATTGTAGCAAATTCGTGATTCACTCCGGCAATGCGGACGGATGTCACGGCGGCCCCTTCCAAATTGGACAGTAAAACCCGCCGCAGGGCATTCCCTACAGTTGTGCCTTGACCGCGCTCTAGAGGTTCCAGCACAAATTTGCTATATTGACTCTGATTCTTCAGAGGTTTAGACTCTACACACTCGATCTGAAATTGCGCCACGGAGTGACCTCCCTTACTGATAAAACCCAAAGTAAGCATGCTTGTTGCTTTCTTTGTAATTTGCTCGGTGAGCTGATTTTTTTTGGTATTAGACACTAAAGTTTCGAGGCTTCAGCTGGCTTTGCCTTGGAAAACATGGGGCTTTTTCCAGGGTTGATCCAGCTGACACTCCTCGAACCTCAACAAGCGCCAGTTTTGTTTAGACCCGACGCCGCTTGGGTGGACGACAGCCATTATGGGGAATTGGCGTCACATCCCGAATCAACGTAATTTCCAGCCCAGCTCCTTGGAGCGCCCGAATAGCTGTTTCTCGACCAGCACCGGGGCCGCTTACCATCACCTCAATTTGACGCATTCCCTGGTCAATGGCTCGACGAGCTGCACCATCAGCCGCCGTTTGCGCGGCAAAGGGAGTTCCTTTCTTCGCACCTTTGAAGCCACTTGAACCAGCCGATGCCCAAGAAATCACGTCTCCTTTGGTATCTGAGATTGTGACGATGGTGTTGTTAAAGGTGGACTGGATGCAAGCGACTCCATTAGGAACGTTACGTTTTTGTTTTTTTGTACCTGATTTCTTGGTTGGTCGCGCCATGTCGCTCTAAAAATTCCTGTTAGTGTGACTTACAAATGGATTACTTCTTAGCTGGTACCTTTTTCTTGCCGGCAACAGCAACACGCCGACCCCGACGGGTTCTCGCGTTGGTGCGAGTCCGCTGTCCCCGCACAGGTAGACCCATGCGATGACGACGACCGCGATAGGTACCAATTTCTACTAAGCGTTTGATGTTCATTGATTCCAACCGCCGGAGGTCGCCTTCGACCTGATAGTTGGAATCAATGTGGGCTCGCAGGGTAGCTACATCGGCATCACTTAAATCTCTGATGCGTATATCAGGATTAACGCCGGTTGCTGCCAAAATTTCTTTCGACCGCGATAGCCCAATTCCATAAATGTAGGTCAGACCAATCTCTACGCGTTTGTCGCGTGGGAGGTCTACACTGGCAATCCGTGCCACGCTTTTTTCTCCTGTTGAATAGGGTTTGTGCTACAAATGAGTGTTAAGAGTCAAAGGAAGTTATCCCTGACGCTGCTTGTGCTTAGGATTTTCGCAAATCACCATAACTCGACCGCGACGGCGAATGACGCGGCACTTTTCGCAAATTTTTCGGACGGATGCTCGAACTTTCATGCCTTCTCTGGCAACACTGCAAGCTTAATATTATAGCAATTTTGGGTATTTTTGTCAGTTAAGCAAGTTGACTTATTGAACATCAATAAGTTTTTTTGTAAGCTTACTTTTTACGCAAACGATAGGTGATCCTCCCTTTGGTTAAATCGTAGGGAGTCAGTTCCACTTTGACGCGATCGCCAGGAAGAATTTTGATATAGTTACGGCGAATCTTGCCAGAGATATGGGCAAGAACATTAAAGCCATTTTCTAAATCAACGCGAAACATTGCATTAGGCAGGGACTCTGTGACCGTGCCTTCCATTTCAATTAAATCTTGTTTAGCCAATGGGTTCAAACCTCAATTCTGCTTTTATGCTTGGGAAAAGTACTGCTAACGTTTGAGTACTTCCTGGATCGTTGGCGATTTGTCCAGGGTTCCTTAACATATTTTATCAAATATCCACAACAATCAGCGGAGCTATGTTCCGAAACGGACTGTTGGACTACCGCTGGTGAGTTGGTCTAGGGCGCTACTTGTTGCATGAGAGACTCTGTAACAGCGTCTAACGAACGATTACCATCGATTGATAACAACTGCTGGCGATCGCTATAAAAGCCAATTACAGGAGCCGTCTGTTCGTTGTAGACCTTTAAGCGGTGAGCGATCACCTCTTGCGTATCATCTGTACGCCCTTGCTTATGTCCTCGTTCCAACAATCGCTCTACTAAAACCTCCTCCGGCACCACCAGATTGATTACATAGTTGTAAGGCTGATTCAGCTCCTTAAGCAGTTGCTCCAAAAAGTCAGCTTGGGAAACAGTTCGCGGAAAACCGTCTAAAATCCAGCCCTTCTCAGCATCCGGTTGGCTCAAACGTTCCCGCACCAGTTCCTGGGTTAACTCATCAGGTACCAACGCCCCTCGGTCCATATAAGACTGAACTTGCAAACCCAAAGAGCTTTGTGCCGCCCTCGCTTGCCGGAAAATATCCCCCGTAGAAATGTGAGGAATATGCAACTGTTCAGCCAAAAGTTGCGCTTGAGTTCCCTTTCCAGCTCCTGGAGGTCCTAAAAAGATTAATTTTGTCATGAGTTTAACGATTACCAATTAGGGGCTAGCCTCTCAAAGACCACTGTTGGGACTGACCCGCTGCATATAGTCAGCAGCTAACCCCTAAGTGCCCTATTGTTTGACCATACCTTCGTAACGCTGGGAGATGACATAGGTCTGAACTTGTTTGGCGGTGTCAATGGCAACGCCTACCAAAATCAGTAAAGAAGTTGCGCCTAAACCTCTAAACGTTGTCACGTTCGTGGCACTTTCCACCGCTGTTGGTATAACGGCGACTAATCCTAAGAAAATTGCGCCCAAGAACGTCAGCCTGTTTAAAACCCGTTCTACGTAATCACTCGTTGCCCGTCCTGGCCGAATCCCAGGAATACTCGAACCCATCTTTTTCAAGTTTTGGGATAAGTCAACCGGGTTCACAATCAAAGAGGCGTAAAAATAGCTAAAGAACACAATCAATACAAGGTAGACCAAGGCATACAGCCAGGGAGCCGGACCATCTGGTCGCAGATAGGTCGAAAGCTGCACCAGAACTTGATTGACTGGAGCTAAAGGCCCTTCAGTAGCTCTGCCGGCGGTGAACCCCGCTAGGGATGCCGGAAGAATCAAAACCGCTGAGGCAAAAATGATCGGCATGACCCCCCCCTGATTCAGGCGTAGGGGTAGATAACTAGTACGTTCGCGGTAAAGGCGCTTACCCACCTGACGACGGGCGGAAATAATCGGAATGCGACGAGTTCCCTCTTGAACAAACACGATTCCGACAATCATGACGAGGAAAACCAGCAGCAAGATAATCACATTTCTTACCGTTTCCGGGCCGCCAGTTTGAGCAAGTTCAATGGTTTGACCAAGAGTACGAGGCAAAACGGCAACAATGTTGACAAAAATCAACAATGATGCACCATTACCAATTCCTCGTTCAGTGATTAGCTCCGACAACCACATGACGAACATTGAGCCAGCTGTCAGTGCTAGCGCCGTTTCAGCAACGAATAATATTCCAGGATCGACGGCATAGGGTCGTAACAACCCGAGGGTAATCCCCAAACTTTGAATGATTGCCCATACAAATGCTACATAGCGGGTAATTTGGGAAATTTTCCGCCGTCCTGCTTCTCCTTCATTTTTTTGTAAATTTTCCAGCGCCGGCAGAGCGGCTGTCAGCAACTGTAAAATGATTGAGGCGTTAATGTAGGGCAAAATTCCTAAAGCAAAAATTCCGACGGCAGAGATACCGCCCCCGGAGAAAATGTCTAGAAATCCCAGTACGGGGCTATTTTGAATATCCGCTGCAAATCTAAACCGGTCAATTCCCGGTATAGGTAAAAAGACTCCAAAGCGAGCCAAAATCAGCAGACCGATAGTGACAAGCAGCCGACCACGAAGACCGGCAGCTTGTGCCATCTGCATAAAAGTTTCTTGAGCCGTTGGGGCTTTGTCTCGACTGACGGCCATAAAGAACTACCTCTACAAAACAGGGGAGGGGGACTGGCAGCGCTTGATACGCTGGGTCTAATTAAGATGAGGGCGCATTCGCCGACTCACAACTGCCACCCGCCGCCTCGATTTTGTTCCGAGCCCCGGTTGTAAAGGCAGCCGCTTTGACGTTTAATGCCACATTCAGCTCCCCATCACCCAGCATTTTGAGCGGTCCATCATTGGTAGTAACGATTCCCGCTTCCATGAGAGAAGCTAGGGTTACTTCAGTATTGGCAGGGAGTGATGCCAGTTTACCCACATTAATCGTAGTGTACTGGCGACGGTTGATGATGGGGAAGTGCTTTAACTTGGGCAGACGCCGATACAACGGCATCTGTCCTCCTTCAAAGCCAGGACGGGTACTACGACCGGATCGTGACTTTTGACCCCGCATCCCCAAGCCAGCGCTAGCGCCTTGACCCGCAGAAATGCCCCGTCCTACACGGCGACGGCGTTTTTTAGAGCCTTTTTGAGGCACTGCATCGTTTAGTCTCATTATCTTGCACTTAAGTTAAGGAAATAGCTTGTCTTTCAGCTAGAGCCGTAGTGTTGGGGGAGGAAATTTTCTCAAAGGCTTTTGAAAGCGGTTTAGCCGTAAAGGTTCTCGACTGGAATACCGCGCTCTTCTGCCACTTCTGAAAATGTCCGCAAGGAAGCTAGGGCATTGACGGCGGCTCTAGCGTTGTTTAAGGGATTGTTAGAACCCAGTTGTTTTGCCAGGATGTTGCGAACGCCAGCAAGTTCTAGCACAGTTCGCACTGCTCCCCCAGCGATTACCCCCGTTCCGGGAGCAGCGGGTCGCATCATCACTTTTGCTCCCACAGCCGCGCCTTTAGAGGGATGGGGAATTGAGTTGGATTTGGTCAGAGGAACGTCAATGAGCTGCTTTTTGCCATCGGCAACGCCTTTACGGACAGCGCCAATTACATCGCTAGCTTTGCCGACTCCGACTCCCACTTGACCTCGCTCGTTGCCAACGACAACGATCGCGCGGAAGCTTAATTTTTTACCGCCTTTGACGACTTTGCTGACCCGGCGGATTTGAATTACCCGCTCTTGCCAGGTGGTGTCTTTTTCTTTGGCGCGGCTATTTTTTCGACGAGTTGCCATAGTTTTGTTAGTTATTAGTTGTCAGTTGTCATGTGTGAGTTGTTGCCAACGACTAACTCATGACAACACAAATTAAAAGTCTAAGCCTGCTTCCCGAGCTGCTTCTGCCAGCGATTGCACGCGACCGTGGTAGAGGTTTCCCCCGCGATCAAAGACCACTTGGGAGATGCCTTTTGCTAGTGCTCGTTCAGCAATTAACCTGCCAATTTCAGCAGACGCATCACAGGTTGCGCCTGAGGTTGACTCTGATTTGAAGTCTTTTTCCAATGTTGAAGCAGCGGCTAAGGTTTGCTGCTGAGTGTCATCAATCACTTGTGCATAAATATGCTGATTGGAACGAAAGACAGATAATCTCGGTCGTTCGGTGGTGCCCTCAACTTTCCGACGCACCCGCTGATGCCTGCGCCGTACTGATTCTTTACGCGTAAGTTTCATCGGTTACTTCTTACCTGCTTTACCAGCTTTACGTCTAACTACTTCTCCGGCATACCGAATGCCCTTCCCTTTATAGGGTTCAGGCGGACGGACTGCACGAATCCGGGCGGCTATGTTGCCGACAATTTCTTTGTTGATGCCGCTAACAATGACATTGGTATTGTTTTCCACTGCCACTTGAACTCCCTCTGGCGGGACGATCTCAACAGGTTTGCTATAACCAACGTTCAAAATGAGATTGCGACCTTGCACTTGTGCCCGGTAACCGACGCCCTGGATCTGTAGGCGCTTCTCAAAACCGTTGGAAACTCCTTCTACCATGTTGGCTACCAATGTTCGAGACAAGCCATGGCGCTGACGAGCCGTTCTTGACTCATCGCGCCGCAAGACTAGCACCGTTTCACCTTCTTGTTCAACGCTGACTTCAGCAGGTAAAATTCGGCTCAGTTCTCCTTTGGGCCCCTTGACCGCGACCTGTTGACCGTCGATCGTCACTGTGACTTTATTGGGAATGTCTATAGGGCGTTTGCCGATACGAGACATGTCTTCTTTGTCCTTTGTCTTTATCAGTTGTCCGTTATCTTTTGACTTATGACTACCAGATGTAGCAAAGTACCTCACCGCCAATTCCCTGACGCCGTGCTTCCCGATCGGTCATGATGCCATGGGAAGTAGAAATGATCGCAATGCCAATTCCACCCAAGACTCGGGGCAACTCCTTACGGTTGGAGTAAACTCGCAAGCCGGGTTTGCTCACCCGCTGCAAAGCGGTGATGATCGGTTGGCGGTTCTTGCCTTTGTATTTTAGGGAAAGCACTAAGGTGCGCTTGATCCCTTCGCCAGTTTCTTCAAAGTCAGCAATGAAGCCTTCGTTTTTAAGAACTTTGGCAATGCTATGAGTCATTCTAGTTGCAGGGACGTTTGTTGTTTGATGCCGCACCAGCCCTGCATTCCGGATGCGAGTCAACATATCTGCAATTGTGTCGTTTGCCGCCATTTTTTCCTCTTTCGGTGTACTGCCTTATTGCTCTCGGAAGGGCATTCCCATTTCTTTAAGTAAGGCGCGACCCTCTTCGTCAGTCTTTGCCGTTGTGATGATTGAAATGTCCATGCCCCGGATTTGATCGATGCTGTCGTAGTCTACTTCTGGGAAAATCAGTTGCTCTCGAATTCCCAAACTGTAGTTACCCCGACCATCAAAGCTTTTGGGGCTAACGCCGCGAAAGTCCCGAATCCTAGGGAGGGCTAAGTTGAGCAAGCGGTCTAAAAACGCATACATCCGTTTTGAGCGTAGGGTAACCATGACGCCAACGGGCATTCCTTCACGGATTTTGAAACCCGCGATCGCTTTTTTGGCTCGCGTTACTACAGGCTTTTGTCCTGTAATCAGCGCAATTTCAGATAAGGAAGAATCTAGTGCCTTGGCGTTTTGAGATGCTTCTCCTAAGCCCCGGTTGACCGTAATTTTAACGACTTTAGGGACTTGATGGATATTTGTATAACCAAATTGCTCTTTAAGCTTCGGGACTACTATTTCTTCGTAAGTATTTTTCAATCGTTTTGTCATGGCTGTTAGTTCCTGTTAATCCCTGGGCTTGGTCAGGGAGAGTTTAAGGGTAAGCCTCTAGGCGCTGACTTTTCTGTTTTCAAAGGTCGCCAATGACTGCACATCTGAGGCTGCTAGTCAATAATTTCACCAGTTTTTTTGAGCATTCGCACCTTACGACCCTCGTCGCTGTAGGTGTAGCAAACGCGGCTTGCCACCTTTTGCTTGGTGGAGTAGAGCATGACATTAGAGCTGTGAATAGCGGATTCAAAGGTGACAATTTGACCCGTTTCCCCCTCTTGTTGGGGTTTCACATGCTTGGTTTTGACATTCACGCCTTTGACAACGACCTTACTGAGCTTTGGCAAAGTCCGCAAAATTTCTCCAATTTTGCCTTTATCACTACCAGCGATCACCTGAACGGTATCGCCTTTTTTTACGTGCATTTTGTAGCGCTCGTTATTATTTTTCGCGCTCATCAATTTGCTTGCCATCAAAGTACCTCTGGAGCCAGGGAAACAATTTTTGTGAAGTTTTTGTCGCGTAGTTCCCGCGCCACAGGTCCGAATACGCGGGTTCCCCTTGGGTTACCGTCTGGGTTGATAATTACGGCAGCATTGTCATCAAAGCGAATGCTCATACCGCTGTCCCGACGCAGACCTTTACGGGTACGCACGATGACGGCTCGCACTACGTCTGATTTTTTGACAGCCATATTGGGGGTAGCGTCTTTGACAACGGCGATGATCACATCACCGATACTGCCGTAGCGTCGATTCCCAGCGCCCAAGACGCGGATGCACATTAGTTTACGGGCACCGCTGTTATCAGCGACATTCAGGTAAGACTCTTGTTGAATCATGGGGGGTTCTCCTGTTGAGTTGTTAGTTATTAAGTGTTGGTATTGTTCAGTTGTTAGTTCTCCAAACACTACAAACTAACAACACCTCATTAAGATTGAGCAGCGGTGGTCAGGATTTCTATGACCTTCCAGCGCTTGGTGCGACTTAAAGGGCGGGTTTCCTGAATGCGGACGCGATCGCCCATTCCACACTGATTTTCCTCATCATGCACTTTATATCGCTTGGTTCGGACGACAATTTTGCCGTATTTGGGATGAGGAGCTCGGTTTTCAATAGCGACAACGACTGTTTTGTCCATTTTGTCGCTGACAACCAAACCCACTCGTTCTTTAACTGCCATTTGGGTTTACTCCTCTTCTGTGCTTGATTGTTGGGTGCCAGCAGTTTGAGTTTGAGCATCGGCTGCCAGTTGGCGCTCTCGTTCTACTGTCATTAACTGGGCAATGCGGTGCCGCGTGTGCTTAAACTGGTGAGGTGTTTCCAGACGGCGAGTTGCCTTTTGCATCCGCAGTTGAAACAACTCACGTTTCGCGGCTAAAATTGCATCCGCCAGTTCTTGATCGCTCAAATTTCTGGCTTCTTCTATCTTTGGTAAAGGCATAACCTATACTTGTTCCCCTTCTCGGCTAATGAACTTCGTTTTAATCGGCAACTTGTTAGAAGCCAAGCGCATTGCCTCACGGGCAGTTGCTTCTGGAACACCAGCAATTTCATAGAGGATTCGACCGGGTTTGACGACGGCCACCCAAAATTCTGGAGAACCTTTACCAGAACCCATACGGGTTTCAGCCGGACGCATCGTTACTGGCTTATCCGGGAAAATCCGAATCCAGATTTTTCCACCCCGGCGGATATAACGGGTCATGGCTCGACGACCCGCTTCAATTTGACGGGAAGTAATCCAAGCTGGCTCAATGGCTTGCAGAGCGAAGTCACCAAAATTTAAGCTACTACCACGAGTGGCTAGACCCCTCATGCGGCCGCGCTGCTGTTTTCGGAATTTTGTTCTTCTGGGACTTAACATGATGAAAAAAGTTATGAAGTGTGAAGTGTGAAGTGTGAAGTGTGAAGTGTCAAATTCTGACTCTAAAGAATGACTAATGACTTGCTAATTCATGATCATCTTGGGCTATGCCCCACGGCGCTGATCAGCGCAGCCACCCTTAGGGTATACATCCTTTACACCTCAGCCTTCGATTTTCATTCGTTGGAGCGGTCTTCAAACTGTTGACGGCGTCGCTGTTGACGACGACGGGGTTGGGCATTAGTCGGGGCAGGAGCTTCCTCTTGACCCGGAATCACTTCACCTTTGAAGACCCAGACTTTGACCCCTAAAATTCCATAAATGGTTTTCGCTGTCTTGTAAGAATAGTCAATATTTGCCCGGAGGGTATGGAGGGGAACGCGTCCTTCGCGAGTCCATTCGGTACGGGCAATTTCTGCCCCGTTTAACCGACCGCTCACTTGAATTTTTATTCCTTGAACATCAGCCCGTTGCGCCCGTTGAATCGCCTGACGAACAACTCGTCGGAAGGAAACCCGACGTTCGAGTTGTTGGGCGATGTACTCAGCGATTAGAGCGGCATCCGCATCAACCCGTGCTACTTCAATGACATTAATGCGGATTTGGCGGTTGCTACCTAACTGGTCTTGCAGACCTGTCCGCAGCGACTCAATTCCACTACCACCACGTCCGACGACGACGCCAGGACGAGCTGTGTGGATTTCCAAATCAATTTGATCGGCTTTGCGCTCGATGCGAATTTCGGAAATTCCAGCGTTGCTGAGGTTCTTTTCGACGTATTGACGGATAGCGTAGTCTTCTTGCAGCAGCTCTGGGTAACGCTTGGTGTCAGCATACCAACGAGAGCGGTGCTCTTGAGTAATGCCTAGGCGAAAGCCAATTGGATGAATCTTTTGTCCCACGAGTCGTTCCTAATAAAATGTTGTTTGCATCTTCTAAAAGCTTGCCTTAGGCTTCTTCTACTTCTGGAGAAACTGCCACGGTAATGTGACAGGACGGCTTGCGAATTTGATAAGCACGACCTTGGGCTCTGGGACGAAAACGCTTCAGGGTAGGTCCCATATCCGCATAGGCTTGGGTGACATAAAGATTCGCCGGGTTTAGACCTTGGTTATGTTCGGCGTTAGCAACGGCGGAACGCAAGGTTTTCAAGACGGGTTCGCAAGCCCGATAGGGCATAAATTCCAGAATAATCAGGGCTTCCCGATAGGAGCGTCCCCGAATTTGATCGAGGACTCGCCGCACTTTATTGGGAGACATTCGGATGTAGCGCGCGATCGCTTTGACTTCTGCTGTAGTATCTACTGCCATAGTTTTCTCCTGTTTAAACTCTAGATTTTTGAGGAAACCTAAAATTCAACGTTTTAAATCTTTCCTAACGACCAGCTCGGCGATCGCTTTTTGAATGACCTCGGAATGTCCGCGTTGGAGCGAACTCTCCTAGCTTGTGCCCGACCATCTGCTCGTTGATAAAAATCGGCACATGCTGACGTCCGTTGTGGATAGCAATCGTGTGACCCACCATCTGCGGCACAATTGTTGAGGCGCGAGACCAGGTTTTGATTACCTGTTTCTCCCCTTTAGCATTGAGCACTTCGATTTTGCTGAGAAGACTATCTGCAACAAAAGGACCTTTTTTTAAAGAACGACCCATAGTAAACCTTACCTACTTGCAATAGCGATAACGGGTGCTGACTGTTTGTCTATAAAGCATTGAGCAGTGACAAACCAAACAACACAGAATATTTTTTCTAGCTTTGACGACCGCCGCGTCCTCGCTTAGACGATTTCCGACGCCGCCGTACAATCAAAGCATTGCTTTGCTTCTTCGGCTTGCGGGTTTTGGCTCCCAACGTGGGCTTACCCCAAGGCGTTACAGGTCGGCTGCGACCGATAGGAGCTTTACCTTCACCACCACCGTGGGGGTGGTCTACCGGGTTCATGACGCTACCTCTAACTTTGGGTCGGCGTCCTCTGTGACGGCTGCGACCAGCTTTTCCTAAACTCAGGTTACGATCTTCAATGTTACCCACTTGTCCGAGGGTGGCATAGCATTCCCGGCGTATCAGCCGCACTTCTCCAGATGGGAGCTTGAGGGTAACATAGTCACCTTCTTTAGCAACAACTTGAGCGGTTGCACCGGCAGAGCGCACAATCTGTCCGCCACGTCCAGGATAGAGTTCAACGTTATGGACGTTAGTACCTAGAGGAATACGGCTCAATGGTAAAGCGTTACCCGTCTCGAAAGGAGAGTCAGGCCCAGCAATAATCGTCGTACCAACTGCTAATCCAGCCGGATGCAGGATATAGCGCTTTTCTCCGTCTTGATAGTAGAGGAGCGCAATTCTGGCATTACGGTTGGGGTCGTACTCTATCGCTGCAACTCTTGCTGGGATATTACGCTTATCTCGGCGAAAGTCGATGATGCGATAAAGACGCTTATGACCGCCACCGCGACGGCGGCTGGTAATAACACCGCGATTATTGCGACCTTTGGGGCGATGGGAGGATCTAGTAAGGGATTTTTCCGGTTCGCTCTTGGTAATGTCGGCAAAGTCAGAAATTGTGCCTTGGCGAGTACCCGGCGTGTATGGTCGGTAAGAACGAATGCCCATAACTTAAAGAGAGATTTGAGGTTTAAATGCTTGCCTATTAATAAAGGGAAGTTAGCGAGGTTTTTTCCTTGAAGGACTGACTAAACTTCCGGGAAGAGGGTGATGGAGTCTCCCGGTGATAAGGTCACGATCGCTCGCTTATACTGGGGTTTATATCCCAAGAACTTCCCTACCCGACGCTGTTTGCGCGGTGGACGCAAGGTATTGACACTGATAACTTTCACATCAAACAAGCTTTGAATCGCCGCTTTAATTTCTGGCTTGGTTGCTTTCGGTACGACTTCAAACACGTACTGATTTTGTTCCAGTAGCATAGTCGCCTTTTCAGTGACAATGGGGCGAAGTACCAGATCCGCTAGCTTGCGGGGGTCTTGTTCAATCACTGTAAACCTCCTGAATTTTGGCAAGGGCTGATGAAGTTGTCACGATTTTGTCAGCATTGAGAATGTCGTAAACATTCAAGTTGGTCGCCCCGATTAACTTGAGATTCGCTACGTTACGCGCTGACAGATAAACCATTTCTTGGGATTCGCTCAGAATCAGTAGCACTTTGGCGTCCGACTCGATACCCCACCGGGTTAGCGCTTCCACTAGTTCCTTTGTTTTCGGTCTGGACAACTGATCGGCAAAGTCTTCAACCACAGTTAAGTCGGAAGCACGGCTTTGGAAGGCAGTTCTCAGTGCCAACCGACGCTCCTTGCGATTCATTTTGATGTCATATTCTCTGGGTTTGGGGCCAAAGATGACACCGCCACCACGCCATAGTGGTGAACGAATTGAACCGGCCCGTGCCCGTCCCGTACCTTTTTGCCGCCAGGGTTTGCGTCCACCTCCCCTAACTTCGGCTCGGGTTTTGGTCGAAGCCGTTCCCTGCCGGGAATTTGTCATTTGCCGGACGAGTGCTCGGTGGACAACATGAGCGGCACTATCTTCTTTTGCCACTTTTAGCTCTAGGGTCGCTTGTCCAACTTCTTCCCCTTGCCAATTTCGTACTACACAATCAACCATTCTTTCTCTCCTAAACAGCAACCTTAGCTATCTCTTCAACAGCAGTCAGCTTTTTGATTCTTCCTCGCCGTCGGTTTGACTAAGCGTCTGTTGAACCAATTGATCAGCTAACTCGTTGACTAAGTAGCTGCGTTATCTTGCTGAACGCTATTAACGTCCTACTCGATTGGTGGGGGCAATACTCAGCAGCGCCCCTGGTTTGCCGGGAACGGCACCTTTAATCAGCAGTAAGTTACGTTCAAGATCTACCCGCACCACTTCCAGCTTGCGAATTGTGGTTTGTGTGCCACCTAAACGACCGGCCATCCGTTTACCGGGGAAGACGCGACCAGGAGTTGTTCCAGGGCCTATAGAACCGGGCGCTCTGTGGTTTTTGGAACCGTGTGCCATAGGACCACGCCGGAAATTGTGACGCTTCTGGAAACCAGCAAAGCCACGACCAATACTGGTACCTGTGACATCAACAATTTGACCAGCCGTAAACATATCGGCATTGAGCGCCTGACCGAGTTCAAACTCGCCAGTGTCGCTCAACCGATACTCCTGCAGATGACGCAAGGGTGGGGCATTGGATTTTGTTAGGTGCCCCAATTCTGGCTTGGTTAATGATTTGGGCTTAACTTCTTTGTAACCAAGTTGGACAGCCGTATAGCCGTCGGTTTGCTTGGTTTTAATTTGGGTTACGGTACATGGACCTGCTTGAACGACGGTGACAGGAATGGCTCTTCCTTCTTCATCGAACACTTGGGTCATGCCGAGTTTGGTGCCGAGGATACCGACAGACACGGGCTTCTCCTTTTTAGACATACAACGAGGCAGGATATTTAGGATAACTCCTGACAATCCGCTTGCCTCTATTAACTTTGTCACGACAGTGACTAACAAGCCTACTTACCTTGATAGGCAAGAAGACTTGCTGCAGGGGAAGTCCTGCAAGACCTGTAACCAGATAAGTGTGAACCTAATTAAAGTCGGGCATTGGCTACTAGCGCTGCCTGGAACCGTTAAGACTTAAGGGCGAATCCCTCAGTATCTCAACGAGGCAAAAGTGCTGCATCTGGGTCAAAAGCTGTCTTGAATTTAGTGAGGAATTTTGAACAGATTTTTTATAAGGGCAATTAATTGTACGTATTTCTCAGCTTTAAACTTAAGAAAGGTCATAGATACCCGAATAATCAGATATTTTCCCTTAATAGAACCTGTTGATAGTAATTCCTACCTCAGCCTCACCCAACTTCAGTTGCCACAGCAACAGTCATTATGGTCACAATCGTCTACTATAAATGATCTCAATCACCTTGTCTAGTCAACGATCAAACTTAACCGTGCAAATTGGCTTGAAGGGGAGTGCTTACCCCTCTATAATTCAGGTTAACAAAACTTAAGCCAGGCGAGGAGGTAGCGGTGCCACTAGTTACAACAGGTAATGGATTTATTCGCGACTTAGAAAAATCGGGAGCGCTGGGCATCTATGCACCTTTAGAAGGAGGCTTTGAAGGACGCTATCAACGGCGTCTGCGGGCTGCGGGCTACTTTTCTTTTAGCTTCAGCGCCCGGTCGTTGGGAGATCCTGCGGCTTATTTAAAGGGTGTCCACGGAATTCGTCCGCCTCACCTTGGAAAAAAAGAGATTCGCGTTTACTACCGACCCCCAATTGTGGACTATTATCTCGAGACGATTAATCCGCAGTCGAAGGGGTTGGTTCTGTGGCTGATAGATGGTGCGGTTTTGTCGCGCCAAGAAGGAGAATATCTAGTTACCCTGACTCAGCAAGACCCCCGGGTCAAAATTGTTGTAGAAGTGGGCGGCGATCGCTTTTTCCGCTGGACTCCGCTTAAAGATGTCTTGCCAGGACTGATGTCGGCAGGTACACCTTAAAATCAACGACACGTCACTACAATTAGTGCCTTTCACCGTTATCCCCAAAGCGAAGCGCTGGAATTCTAGGTTTTAATGAACTTAGAAAGTACCAAGCTAGTTGGGGATAAGTTCATGCTGGAACAACGAGACTACACGTTAATCATTGATAAAAGTGGCAGCATGTCAGTTCGGGATCAGGTGGGGGGCAAAAGCCGTTGGGTTGCCATGCAAGAGTCCACTCTGGCTTTAGCCAGCAAGTGTGAAGAACTGGACTCTGATGGCATTACGATCTATTTATTTTCCGGTCGCTTCAAACGGTACGACAATGTAACCGCTAACAAAGTACCGCAAATTTTCAAAGAAAATGAACCCTCTGGGCGCACTGACTTGGCTGGCGTCCTGTTAGACGCTACAAATAATTACTTTCAGCGCAAAACTGCCAAGCAGACGCAAGCGAACGGAGAAACAATCTTAGTGGTTACGGATGGGGAACCCGATGACAGGAAAGCGGTGATGAAGGTAATCATCGAAGCCTCGCGACGGATAGACCGGGATGAAGAACTGGCGATTTCCTTTGTGCAAATTGGCAACGATCCCGATGCAACCAAGTTCCTCAAGATTTTGGACGATGAGCTGCAAGGGGCGGGAGCAAAGTTTGACATTGTAGACACCGTCACCATCGACGATATGGAGGAGATGACGTTGACGGAAGTATTACTTAATGCAATTACGGATTAAGGGAATGTTGCTGGAAGTTTGATGGAGGAAAGCAGGATTTCAATGCTTCTAGTCATTCTTGCAGTAAAGAGCGATCGCCTCAAAACAATAATCATGTCGTCCTAAAAGCCGCCGTTCACTGAGGTCTTGCAACATGGAATCAATCGACGACTTATTAGCGCAAGTCAAGGCAGAGTATCAAGAAGACGAAAACCCCGAACAATCAAAAAAGCAGCCTCTTTTTAAAGAGGAAGAGTTAAATACTCCACCCCCAACTTATCAGCCTCAGCCGCAGGAACAAAGTTGGATGTCGCCTATTGAAGAAAGTTTGCTGGCGCAGGTAAAAGTGGAATTTGAAGAAAAAGAGCAAGCGGAAAAAACAGCTCTACAGCAGCAAGAACAACAAGCACAACTCCGCAAAGAACAACAGATTCAAGAAGAACAACAACTCGCAAAACTGCGACAACAACGAAAACGGGAGGCGTTAACTCAGCAAGCGCAGGAGTGGCTAAAAAACTTAAATCTTCATTCGGAAGAAGGGCTGTGGTTTGAAGAGTTTTCCTACTCCTATTCTTCCAAGTTAGAAGCAGCTATTGATTACTTGCAAGCGCTACGAGAAACTAAAACCCTGAATTAGGGTATTAACAACCAGGCTCTATCTTGTGAATGGTGTTTACTTTTTGTCACTGGATGCAGTGAGATTTCGTATAGCCTGTATGAAGTAGCCATAACAATTGGCTTTTGAGCGATCCCGAATAGGAGGTTCCCTTGGTGGAAGACCGTGATTACACGTTAATTTTGGACAAAAGCGGCAGTATGTCTACTCCTGATCAGCCGGGGGGTAAAGACCGCTGGCAAACGGCGCAGGAGTCTACTTTGGCACTCGCCCGTAAATGCGAACAGTTTGACCCTGATGGCATTACGGTTTACATGTTTTCCAGCCGCTTCAAACGCTACGATAATGTGACGTCTGATAAGGTTGCCCAGATTTTTCAGGAAAACGACCCGATGGGTAGAACTGACCTTGCCAGTGTGCTGAAAGATGCCACGGATAGCTATTTCCAGCGTAAGGCAGCAGGACAAACAAAACCTAACGGTGAAACGATTTTGGTGATTACCGATGGAGAACCCGATGACCGCAAAGCTGTTATGCGAGTGATTGTTGAAGCTTCTCGGCATATGGAACGGGATGAGGAACTTGCCATTTCCCTGATTCAGGTGGGTAGCGATGCAACGGCAACTCGATTTCTCCAGGTCTTAGATGATGACTTGCAAGGTGCTGGGGCGAAGTTCGATATTATCGATACGATTACCCTCGATGACATGGAGAACCTAACGCTGGTAGAGGTACTGGTCAACGCTGTTAGTGACTAAGGGGAGAACGTTTTCTCAAATCTTGTATTTGTAAATATATAGTCACAAAGATCAATTAGCGGTGGGGAAATTTTCCTTACCGTTTTTTCGCGTTTAATGAAAGTAGCTAAAATTTCCTAGATTTAGGGGAGAGATTAGGTATAGTTCGTCACATCTGTGGGGTTCAGTGAAAATGTCTTATTGCCCTGGGGGCGAGTGTTCTCTGTTATTGAGGGTTCGGCAGTCATCCTCAGGACAGAATCGGGAATTTCACTTCCCCATTTTCTTAGCAAAGATTTAGCATGGAAGGGTGATTGATATGTACTATCCCTTACATTCTCTCAGAGAGGGTCACTGGTTCAAGCTAATCTGCGGAGCTAGTTTTCAACACCTCCCTGCTGTTCGGAATCTTACCTTGGCTTATACGCTTGCCGGGGCTGATTGTATTGATGTTGCTGCTGATCCGGTGGTAATTGCGGCGGCGAAAGACGCCCTACAAGCGGCTGGGAAATTTGCTCAGGTTGCTCAAGCGCAAGGCTTTGGCTTCCGGAGCTTACCGTGGCTGATGGTGAGCTTGAATGATGGTGAAGACCCCCACTTTCGCAAAGCCGAGTTTGATCCAGAAGCGTGTCCTACGGACTGTCCTCGCCCTTGTGAGTCGGTTTGTCCAGCACAAGCGATCGCCTTTTCGGATTCGGGCATTGCGGCTTCGGGAGTAATCGATCGCCGCTGCTACGGCTGCGGTCGTTGTATCCCTGTATGTCCTCAACAGCTAATTTTTGCTCGTTCCTATGTGTATACACCAGAGGCGATCGCTCCTCTGATTTGGCAAAGCGGTGTTGATGCTTTGGAAATTCACACCAAAGTCGGACATGAAGCAGATTTTAAACGGCTCTGGTCGAGCATCAAACCGTGGGTAGGCAAACTTAAGCTGATAGCCATTAGCTGTCCAGATGGCGAGAATCTGCTTGACTATTTGTGGACTCTGCATGAGCTGATGATGCCTCTGCCTTGTGCGTTGATTTGGCAAACCGATGGTCGTCCAATGAGCGGTGATATTGGTTCGGGAACTACTCGCGCCGCTGTCAAACTTGGTCAAAAAGTCCTCGCTGCCAATTTACCGGGATATGTACAGCTTGCTGGTGGCACCAATGATTGTACGGTTGCTAAGCTTCAGTCAGCGGGATTGCTGAAGGATCGAGAGCAGGGGCATGGGGGCGCAGGAGTGCAACAAACTATTGATACTCCTCAGAACTCTTTTTCCCATTACCAATCACTAGTGCCCAATCCCTTTATCGCTGGTGTGGCTTATGGAAGCTATGCCCGCGTTCTCTTAGCACCAGTTTTAGATGAGTTAGAAAAATTCAAGGGGGAAGATGTTGATACCAATTCGATTACAAATTCCAACCCATTGTCCCACCGTAAGCTCGAACAGGTGCCGGAGTTGCTCTGGCAGGCTGTGGCGCAGGCAAGTTCTCTAGTCAATCAATTGAAGTTATTGACACCTGTACCGCAGTCCGTACCTGATTAATAAACACGAGCTAAACAAATTTCCTGCTCATATAAACCTACTGACGATAACAGCGATCGCTGTATTTAATACAAGCATCATGGTGAATTTCGACGGTATCAACCCTTTGGATCAACAACTTTCCGATCAACTCTCACCAACCGAGGACGAAACGAACAACTCAGGGAGAATGCAGATTACAGACAATCTGCAAAAATTATTCGATATTCTGCCCGATGAGATTCGTGCTGCGGTTGAGAAACACCCCCAACGCAACAACTTAATTGAAGTCGTCATGGACTTAGGGCGCTTGCCAGAGGTGCGCTTTCAAGATCAGGCGGAGTATCTCCTGGAAGCGCCTGTTTCCCAGGAACAGCTAAACTACTGCATTGCCAGAGTTGGCAGCTTTAGCGGTGATAACCGAGCCGGGATTGAGCGAACGCTGCACCGAATCAGCGCTATTCGCAACCGTACTGGGACAATCATTGGCTTGACCTGCCGTGTCGGTCGTGCTGTTTTTGGCACGATTGCCATGATTCGCGACTTGGTAGAAACAGGTCAGTCGATTCTGATGTTGGGGCGTCCGGGTGTTGGTAAAACAACGGCTTTGCGAGAAATTGCCAGAGTCCTCGCTGACGATTTGCAGAAACGAGTGGTGATTATTGACACCTCTAACGAAATCGCGGGGGATGGAGATATTCCCCACCCAGCGATTGGTCGGGCGAGACGGATGCAAGTTGCGCGTCCAGAACTTCAGCATCAGGTGATGATTGAGGCGGTAGAAAACCACATGCCAGAAGTCATCGTCATTGATGAAATTGGTACAGAATTAGAAGCCTTGGCGGCAAGAACCATTGCCGAACGAGGAGTGCAACTGGTAGGAACTGCCCATGGTAATCGGATCGAAAACTTAATTAAAAACCCGACTTTATCCGATTTGGTGGGTGGTATTCAGGCAGTCACCTTAGGCGATGATGAAGCTAGACGCCGGGGTTCTCAGAAAACGGTATTGGAACGCAAGGCACCGCCAACGTTTGAAATTGCGGTGGAAATGCTGGAACGGCAGCGCTGGGTGGTGCACGAAAGTGTCGCTGACACCGTGGATGAGTTGCTACGCGATCGTCAGCCGAATCCGCAGGTGAGGACGGTTAATGACAACGGTAAAGTTGCCATTACTCGTGAATTTCCTAACGCCCCGGTGGCTATCCGACCGGATAGAAGCGTTGCGGCATCTGCCCCACCTAGACCGACGGGTTGGCGGGCATCAGGACAAATGCGCCCCCTAGAGCGTCAGACTCCGGTGTGGTCATCAGAGAGTAGCGATTTCGATCGGTTGCTGAATAAATCCTGGCAGCAGCAAGATGATGGGAGCGGGATGCGGTATGCCGGGCCAAATGGCGAGGACTTCCCCCTGCACATTTATCCCTATGGAGTTAGCCGTCATCAGTTAGAGCAAGTGATTCGGGTGCTGAACTTGCCTGTGGCGATTACCAAGGATATAGACAGCGCCGATGCAATTTTAGGGTTGCGATCGCATGTGAAAAACCACGGTAAGCTGCGAACGATGGCACAAGCCCGTCAGGTACCGATTCATGCGGTGAAAGCTAGCACCATCCCTCAGATTACCCGCGCTCTGCGGCGACTGTTGGATATGGATGACCCGAAGATCCCAGATGCGGCTGACATGCGCTTATTCACCCACAATGGCAGTGAAGACGAAATTGAAGCACTAGAAGAAGCGCGTCTGGCGGTAGAACAAATTGTGATTCCCAAAGGGCAACCGGTGGAATTATTGCCGCGATCGGCACAAGTGCGGAAAATGCAACACGAGTTAGTCGAACACTACCGCCTGAGATCTGACAGTTTTGGCGATGAACCCAACCGTCGCCTGCGGATTTACCCCGCCTAATCAAATGAAGAGACGCGGAGACGACTATCGCGTCTCTTTTTTTATATGAGCAGGATTATTTAAGAGGTGGCAACTTTTCAACCACCTTCTGAAGGCGCACGGCGTGCGCCCGTACCTCAATCCTCTACCTCACGAACTACCGTTCCATCTCCTCCACTGATTTAGGTACGCCAGCCGTCAGCACTTCCTGTCCCTCAGGGGTGACTAAGACATCATCTTCAATACGAATGCCAATACCGCGCCAGCGTTCATGGGGTTCCGGCTGTTCTTCTGCGGGTTTTACATTAGACCCAATATAAAGACCCGGTTCGACGGTGACAATATGACCAGATTGCAAGGTTTGCCAGTTCTCACCGTGCTTGTAGACGCCGACATCGTGGACATCTAACCCTAACCAGTGTCCGGTACGATGCATATAGTAAGGCTTGTACTTCTCTTCTTCAATCAGTTGGTCAATTTCTCCTTTGAGAATTCCCAAATCAACTAAACCTTCAACCAATACCCGCACGGCTGTGTCGTGGAATAAATTATAGGGGTTGCCGGGTTGGACTTGGGCGATTGCATGAAGTTGTGCTTCTAAAACAATCTCGTACAGCGCTTTTTGTTCCGGCGTAAATTTCTTACCAACTGGGAAGGTACGCGTAATATCAGCGTTGTAATACCCATAGGCGCAACCCGCATCGATCAGCAGCAACTCATTGTCCTGCATTTGTCGGTTGTTCTCGATGTAGTGCAGGATACAAGCATTTGCTCCCGACGCCACAATCGAAGGATATGCTGGGCCAATTGCGCCCCGTAGACGGAAAAGGTGTTCGATTTCTGCCTGAACTTCGTACTCATTACGTCCCGGCTGGGCGAAGTGTCTAGCATGGTTATGAGCTTCTACGGAAATTGCAGCGGCTTTCCGCATCATCTCCAACTCTGAGGGGCTTTTGACCAGCCGCATCGCGTGGAGAATCGGGTTAGTGGATTCAATCGCTATTGGTCCCGTACCGCGTTTGGCATAGCCCATCATCAGGCGTTGCCAGTGAGTGAGGAGAGTTTGATTGAAATCGCGATCGCGTCCCAAATGATAGTAAATGCGATCGGCATTAATTAAATATTGAGGTAGCTTCTCGTCGAGTTCCGCAATCGGATAAGCCTCATCTGCCCCATATTTTTCTTTCGCCGCTTCTACTCCCGTGCGATAGCCTGTCCAGACTTCCTTCTCCGGATCTTTCGGCTGCACAAACAGGATAAATTGATGTTCTTCATGATGCGGTGCTAATACAGCCACCGCTTCTGGTTCATTAAAACCCGTTAAATAGAAAAAATCACTATCCTGTCGAAACACATACTCAACATCATTGTGCATGACAGCCATCGGGGCGCTGCGAAACACAGCCGTTCCCGTGCCAATCTTCTCCATCAACTGCTCGCGACGAGCTTTGTACTCTGCTTGCATAGCGACCTGATTGCCTTAAATACTCCTATATAATGAACGGTTATCTAGGAAAATTGGGCATTAAAAAACGCCTCTCCACTATTCACTGCTGTTTATAAAGGGAGGCGCAGATTGATTAAAAACTGATCAGTTGTGAGTTGAAACGTTCTGACTTAAAATTCAACCCTCAAAACTTCTTTCTTTCCTTAAAACTGATAACTCATCACTTGAATCACCGAGCTATCTTGAGGCAAATCAGCAGGTCTTAAAGTCAGCGTACTGCTACTGACTCGACGCACGGGCGTTCCTTCGCTTAAGGCTAAAAACTCATCTACCGCCACAATATCACAGGCATTATCATCAGCCGCTGCTGTTCGGTAATGCGTAGGAATGGTGATTTTAGGATTAAGCACTTGCATTGCCTGTTTGGCTTCGCTAGAGTTATAGGCTTTTGGTCCACCACCTACTGGTATGAACGCTAAATCAGGACGCCCCATGAGGATCTTCTGCTCAATCTCAATTGGTGCTGCTGCCCCACCCATGTGCAAGATATCAATTCCTGCTTGTGTCCATTTCCAAGCCACATTATTACCAAAGCGCCGTCCTCCTTCGCGGTCATGAGCGCTACTGATACCTTGAAATTGGGTGCCCAGCTGATACACACCCGGTTCAAACAGGAGCTTTGGCTGTCCTGGTAATCCTTCGGCGGCCCCTTCATCAAAAAGCTGGCTACTGATTAAAACGATATCTGCCGCTACCTTTGGCGGACGATACCCAGCCGTACAACCAACGGGTCGAAAGGGATTTACCAAAACTCGCATACCACCTCCCGTAAACAAGAAGCAGGTATGACCTAGCCATTGCACTGAAAGACTATCGTTGGTTTGTGCCTGGTAAGACTGAAATCCTGAGGCCAATCCTGTCCCTGCCGCCGCGAGCAAGCTTGCTCCAGCGTAGCGTATCAACTTTCGCCGTTTCATCAAACTTTTGTCCGTTATCAGTTGTCTGTCTTGTCAGTTGTCCCTTTTGGGGGAATCGCTAAAGTGATTCCAAGAAATTTCGTAGGAGCTGTTTTCCGGAAGCCGTCAGAATACTTTCCGGATGAAATTGGACGCCTTCAATGTGAGGATAGTTCCGGTGCCTTACACCCATAATCGTGCCATCCTCAACCCAGGCGGTAATTTCCAGGACATCTGGGCAGCTATCGCGATCAATTACCAAGCTATGATACCGGGTGGCGGTAAAAGGATTGGGGAGTCCTTGGAAGACGCCGACACCTGTGTGATAAACCTCTGACGTTTTGCCATGCATCAAGACGGGTGCAAAAACAATTTTACCGCCATACACTTGACCCATACTTTGGTGACCTAAGCAGACACCAAGAATAGGCAGGGTGGAACTGAGTTGATGAATCAATTCCTGAGAAATTCCCGCATCTTCCGGACGCCCTGGGCCCGGAGAAATCACGACGCCATCGGGTTTTAGCTGCCGGATTTTCTCAATATCAATTTGGTCATTCCGGTAAACCTGAATCTCAGAGGCAACTGGCAACTCAGCACCTAGTTCTCCTAGATACTGCACCAAGTTATAAGTAAAACTGTCGTAGTTATCAATTACGATAATCAAAATTCATACTCCTGCTGTCTTCTTCTTAAATGAAAAAATTAGACACAATTAAGGTAAACAGGGGAGGAAGCAGCAATGCACAGGCAACTAATACAGCTGCTAAGGCTGAAATTAGTACGGCTCCTGCGGCACAGTCTTTCGCAATTTTAGCAAGCTCATGGTAGGACTGCTTCACCGTCAAATCAACGACCGACTCAATGGCAGTGTTCAGTAACTCCATCGCCAGTACTCCCCCAATCGTTAGCCCAATCACTGAAAGTTCTATAGGTTCTAATTGTAAAAAGACACCTAAGCCGATCGCTAAGGTGCCAATTATTATATGAATGCGAAAGTTGCGTTGGGTGATAAAGGCGTAACGGACTCCAGCCCAGGCATATTTAAAACTAACCAATAAGTTGGGAGCAATCTGCCAAGCTAAATCCCGGTCGGGTTTCCCTGCCTGATCGGAGCGCTTTGAGGTCGGCATTGAAATTTCTTGGGACATTGACGGAAATATTAACAGGTAAGAGTTGGCGATCAGTAGACCAAGCCTTTTTCAGGGAAGTTTAGCGTAGATGTTGATCATTAACATCGTAGTGATAGCAGTTATTAGACGCATGGGTGTAATCATCCTACACTGACACTGCCAGAATAGGAGGCTACTGTTTGGGAGCAGTAATACCGATAGTTTGCAGTAAAGTTTTTTGCTGGTCGAGCATCGCCTCTAAACTCTCGTCGTTTGGATGATCCCAACCTAGAAGATGAAGTAAACCGTGGGCAGCTAACCAGGCAAGTTCTGTTTGTAAGGTATGTCCTTGTTGTTGAGCTTGTTTAAGGGCTGTCTCAACAGAAATGATAATGTCGCCGAGATACAAGGGCATTGATAAACGAACTTCTTCAGAAAATTGAGGGTAGTCTACCTCTAAAGCGGCAAAGGATAATACATCGGTGGGTTGGTTTTTGTGACGGTACTGAGCGTTGAGTTCCTGAACTTCTGTATCATCGCTGAGACGAAGGCTGAGTTCATAGGCGATCGCTTCTGGTAGATCTGACTGCATGGCTTTGAGCCATTGACACAACCAGATGCGCCAGGTTTCCTCAGAAATTGGGCGATCGCCAAACTCAGAATCCCTTACTGTTGTAAAAAAACAATCCTGTACGCTGACTTCTATCTCTAAAGTCTCTGTATCTAGGGGCGGCGTCATGAGTTTTTAATGAGTTAAGTAGGCAAGTCCCACCAAAACCGCGAGCAATCCCACGGTTGTCAGGAAAAAGTGCTGTAGAGATTTGCCGCCTTTACGTACCATATTCCGCATCGCCAGTTTGATAAAACTGGGTTGTGGCTCACTGGAAGAAGTTGATTTTTCAGGGATTTTACTCGGTGAGGTGGAATTACTCATAGAAATCTGCGTTAAATCAGGGACACAAGTTACTAGTCAACTTCAATGTAACAGTTGACTTAAAAATCTCTAGGGTCAAACCAACTGATTTTCCTGGCGGAGATAGGCTTCAATGAAGCGATCAATCTCACCATTCATCACATCCGCGATCGCGGTAGTTTCCACGTTGGTGCGTAAGTCTTTTACCATCTGATAAGGATGGAAGACATAGTTGCGAATTTGGTTACCCCAAGCGGCATCTACTATATCGCCTCGAATTTCCGCAATTTCTGCTGCCCGTTGCTCTTGGGCAACTATCAACAACTTGGCTTTCAAGATAACGAGGGCTTTTTCTTTGTTTTGCAGTTGCGATCGTTCCTGGGTACAGCGCACCGCAATACCTGTGGGAATATGTACAATGCGTACAGCAGTTTCTACCTTGTTGACGTTTTGCCCACCTTTCCCGCCAGCACGAGACGTCGTAACTTCCAGATCCTTTTCCGGAATATCAAGCTCAACAGAACCATCCACATCGGGCATTATTTCCACACCAGCAAAGCTCGTCTGCCGCTTGTCATTAGCGTTAAATGGTGAAATCCTCACCAGTCGGTGTGTTCCTTTTTCAGCTTTCAGGTAGCCATAGGCATACCGCCCCATAATTTCTAGAGTTGCAGACTTGATCCCCGCTTCATCACCTTCGGAAAGTTCTGCCAAAGTTACCTTATAGCCATGACTTTCTCCCCAGCGGGTATACATCCGCAGCAACATTTCCGCCCAATCAGCCGCATCGGTGCCACCAGCGCCAGCATTAATCGTCAGTACTGCTCCCTTTGCGTCGTAAGGGCCAGATAGTAACTGCTGCAACTCCCAACGATCGAGTTCTTGATTAAGCGTGCTTAAGTTTGTTTGCGCTTCAGTTAGTAATGCCGCGTCGGCTTCTAATTCCAGTAGCTCCAGCACTGCCTTGGCGTCTTCCAAGCTGGCTTGCCACTGCTCATACTGCAAAAGATTTGTTTTTAAGTCATTGAGTGCTTGCAGCGTCTCCTGGGCCTCGGTTTGGTCGTCCCAAAAATCCGGTTGAGCTGCCTGCTGTTCCAAGTCTTGAATCTTTGCTTGCAGAGCAGGTACGTCAAAGATAGTCCTGGGTTTTACCCAGGCGCTCTGACAACGTTTCGACTTCGCGTTTAATTTCTAAGGTTTCCATGATGATTTCACTTCCTTGCGACTGTGAGCGCGTCCTAATGAATCGATCTTAACGAGAGAGAGTCTATCCTAGCGACAAAGAAGGGGTACAGCTTCGGCACCCCTTCTTAGTTGAGTTTTATAACTTTGAGTTAATCGCGACCATTCAGGGCGATGAGCAACCGCAAAATGAAGATGAACAAGTTGATGTAGGTCAGATACATCGACAAAGCCGCAGGTAAGTACTGATCATCCCGGTAAGTGCGTGGCAGGATAAAAAAATCAACCACAGCCGCACCCGCGAACAAAAAGACGCCTATACCAGAAATAGCAATTTCTAGGAAAGTAGGCGTCGTGCCGCCAAACACGGCAAACAGTAGTTGACCAACCATAACAACTAGCAGCGCAATGATGCCTAGCTGTATTGTTTTGGTCAACGCCATGCCGTCTTCCTCAGAGAGGTTTGAGCCAATTTGACGGGCGGCGACAAAGGTTACTCCACATCCAAGGGCGGCAATGCCAATGCCTTGCAGACCGACTCCCGATGAACTCAGGGCGAGAAAGACAATCCCGCTCAGGGTGTAGCCGGAGAGGAGACTATAAAGCGCCAGCAGGGGCAGTGCAACACCATTGTTTCCTTTTTCCGCAACACCACGGGCAACAAAGAAGAGTACCAGTTCGGCAATTAGCGCTCCAATGAAGGTGGGCATAAACAGCCCTGGGTACGTATTGATGACTCCTAAGCCCCCGTAGGTTCCGAGAGCAGTCAAGACTAGTCCGCCACCTACGTAGGGGAGAGCATTGGCAATGACATTAGGACCAACTAGTTCGTGACCTTTGGCTTTCCGAAAGGCTTCACGAAAGTTACTAGTATTGCTCATGAGATTTCCTTTGATAATTATTTAGTAGTTTATGAGCAGAAATTGAGGATTACTTCTATTTTGGCTGAGACTAGGACTGATTCGCTAGTCGAGAGAACCGCCAGTCTATATTGCCGCCTTGTTAGCTGCGTGTGAATCCAGCCGTCCTACAAAATTGGGTTCCCCTCTCCCATTTTTAAGACAATAGGAGGCGGGAAAAGCTCAAAGCATAAAAAGGGGTTTATGAGTCAGATTTTGCCCCAAAAAGCACAGTTTGCGTGTTTGTGCGTAGACAGATCAACTCCCCTGTGCTTATTTCCGTAGAAGAACGATGGTTTGTTCGCTGCTGTGTGAAGACAATAAGTTCCAGATAGTTCAATCATTCCGGTGACAAGCAGGGATGGGTTTCTAGTTCTGGGGCTTTTTTTAATGATGGCAACTCAGTCTTTACGTTTTCAGGGAATGGAACTTTTGATTACCTATTACCGGAACCCCTCCGTTCAATTACGTAATCAATTGGTGCAGCTCAACGCCGGATTAGTACGGAAGATTGCTCATCGGCTAAAGCAACAGTGTACGGAGCCTTACGAAGACCTAGAACAGATTGGCTATCTTGGTTTGATTCGTGCCATTGAACGTTTTGACCCCCATCAAGGCTGCGCGTTTAGTTCTTTTGCTGTTCCTTATATTCGCGGTGAAATCTTGCATTTTCTGCGCGACCAAGGCAGTGCGGTGAAGATTCCCCGACGCTGGCAAGAACTCCAACGGGAAGGTCAAAAAGTTCGCAAGCAGTTAACAGAGACCCTGGGACGCCTCCCCAAGGATGCTGAAATTGCTCAAAGTCTTCAAGTCTCTCTTCAAGAATGGCGAGACAGTAAGTTAGCGGCTCAGAATCGTTTGCCTTTGAGTTTGGATGCAACGGTCAGTCAGCAAGTCGATTATTCTTTAACTTTGGGAGACACACTCCCTGATACTTACGGACAAGCTTTGCAGCATGTAGAAGAAGACAGACAACAGTTGCAGGGAGCAATGAGTCAGCTAGAAGCAAAAACCCAAGCGGCTCTTGAGCTTGTCTATTTAGGGGAGTTGCCACGTAAGGATGCGGCAAAGCGGATTGGAGTTAGTCCGATGACGGTGACGCGACATCTGCAACGGGGAATTAATGAGTTGATGTTTCTCCTTCAGTCTCAGGCGTCTGAACCGCTGGCTAGTTAGTGATTGGTTATCTAGCCTGCTCCATTTCTTGGTCTGGTTTTAAGGCAGCAAATAGGCTTTTCCAATCAGAAGCGATCGCACTAGAATTTTCCACCTCTTTGACTTCAAAGGTGACATTGCAAGCCGTAGGTTCCTCCAATGCTTGCAGGCAAAGTTCGGCAATCTCTTCTCGGCTGACTTGACCTCTAATGTTGTCGCCTTGGGCAAAGCTCAACGCCTTACCGCCGGGTTCTTCCGTCAAAGCACAAGGTCGGACAATCGTGTAAGAAATTCCACTGTCGCGGACGCACTCTTCTCCCTTTAACTTGCAAGTCAGGATACCTCCGAGTTGGTCGTTCATCCGCACGGCGGGCGGTTCTTCTTCTAAGTTAATGCCAGGACGTCCTGGACGAGTGACGCCAGCAGAACTAATCATGATCAACTGTGGCTTTGGTGCACCGCCATAAGCGTTAATAGACTCGACTTGCAAAGCAAAGTTACCCGGCTCAAACTTCGGGTTGAGTGCCCCGTCATACTCAAATTTACTGAGCATTAATTGCACGGAGTAAATGTTTTGAACATCAAACGGCGGAGCATCTGGCAGGGTTTTGGCGCGAAAGATGGGAGTCAAGGATTCAAAAGGGATACGTATATTAATCCAGCTATCTTTTTCAGTATCAAAAGAACAGCAGTAGGAAACGCCATCCCAACGGGCTTCGGTGCGTAGGATGAATTTGTATCGCTGACCGTCACCTTTTACACGCAGTTCCATACCGTCGTATCCGGCTAAATTTAGCGGCGGTTCAAAGTTGCGAGTGCGGACGGAGACAAAGCCGCCTGAGTTCTGAGTTGATACGTTACCCGTAAATAGTGCGGCATTATCTATTAGTCGGATAGAACTCTCACTAACACCCCCCATCACCACGTCATCAACAGCACCCCAGCTTTCTTTCAGGTCGTCTGAAGGGTTTTTGAAGTCAAACAGGAGTCTATCGCTGGTGGGTTTTATGTGTTTAGCAACCGTTTGTACCAGATTTTTGATGCCTTGGTATTCCACTACTTCTGGGCTATCAACGACTTCTGGCATATAAAACTTGATGCCCTGGTAGTACTTTTCGCGGGTGGGAGTGTCGCCTTCCACAGGCTGAACACGAGTTCCCGTGCAGCAGATTACGGCACTAACGTTGAACATCAACTCTGGTGTTAGTGTCTCCGGGATAGAGATGTCTGCCTCGAACAGTTCCAGATTTTCACCTAGCATCTCCCGTCCTCTTTTGGCATCTCTGACTAAGGCACGGACTTTGTAGTTTCGTTCCAAAAGTCGCCGTACAACTCGCTTACCGACACCACCTGTTGCCCCAGCAACTAGAATTACTCCCACTCGTCTTTCTCCACCTCGGTTGACTTGTTTAGGGTTTGCACGACCTGTAAAAAGCCGTTTCAGACAGCTAATAAAAGGAATAACTTCAAAATAGGTCAGTGTATCCAAAAATCTGCCTATATCCCATTGAGAGCGATTTTTGTCTGTCATAATCGCCTTTTCAGCGTTTTTTTTAGTTTATCTAGTCACACATTGGCGAACTTCACTCTATGGCTATACAAATTTAATCAATCGCCAAGACACAAAGGGCACGCACAAAGGAAAACGAAGATAAATTCTGATAATTAAAAACGGCGTTGTAGGCTGCCTGTGCTGTGACTTTGCTAACTTGCCACAGTACCAGTTTCACAAGAACATAAGAAGGTCGCGATCGCCATAATTCATGCTCTTTCAACCTCCTGGTTTCGGGCAAAAGGTGAGCAACACCTCCTTAGGACTGATGGTGTATTACACTCAAACCGCTGCACCCTGGACAACGGAGGAAGATTTACCTCCACTCATCTTTTTACACAATTTTGGCGGCGGGGCTTCGGCTTACGAATGGTCGAAGGTTTATCCCGCTTTTGCCGCTACTCACCGGATCATTGCGCCTGACTTGATTGGCTGGGGACAATCAGCCCACCCAGTGCGGGACTATCAGGTGGATGATTATTTGATAACATTGGCGGAGTTTATTTCCCAAGCGGCTGATTCGCCAGTCCCTGTGGTAGCGTCTTCTTTAACGGGGGCGATCGCCATTCGTCTCGCTGTTGAGCGTCCAGAGTTATTTCAATCACTATTTTTGGTTTGTCCTTCAGGGTTCGCTGATTTTGGACAGGATTCGGGACGCAGGTTACCGCTAAATGTAATCAGAACTCCACTGTTGAACAGTCTGATTTACACGCTAGGAGCAACAAACGATCTGGCAGTGCGTAACTTTTTGGTGCAGTTTCTCTTCGCCAACCCAGAGCGAGTCTCTGATGAAATGGTGGCAGCTTATTTAGCATCAGCACAGCAACCGAAGGCAGAATACGCGGCGCTTGCTTTCCTTCGGGGCGACCTTTACTTTGACTTAGCATTGTATATCAGGCAGTTAACGGTGCCCACTGTAATGTTTTGGGGGGAGGAGGCACAGTTTACTAATATCAAACTTGGTCGGCGATTGGCGAGTTTGAATTCCCAAGCGATTAGGGAATTTGAGGCGATCGCGGGGACGGGGGTGCTACCGCATTTGGAGCAGCCAGAGTTAGTGATTGGGCTGTTGTGGCGTTATTTGCAGTCTGCTGGGGTTTAATTGAGGAACGAACCACATGCCTACGCAGAGGGAGAGAGAAGAGGCTAGTGAGTTCTGCCATCAATCCTTAGAGAGCGTTAAGCTAAGTTTTATGTACTCTACGTTTCTCCCTTCCCAGGTCTCGCAACTGAAGAAACCAACAGCAGTTGCGCTTGCTCAACAAATCGAGCGTCAATCAATTTTCCTTCCTCAAGTAGGACAAGCGAGCGGTTCTGTACTTTATAAAATCAAAAACTGTGGTCATGTTCCCCAATTTGAGCAATCAGAAGCGAATCAATTGATCATATCCTCGCCTTTTGTAGTTGATTTGATATGAATGCACTCTTAGCGAACAACCTGCGGAAATCCTACCGCTCTAGGGGCAAACGCTTAGAAGCTGTGCGAGATGTTTCTCTGGCGATCGCGCCAGGAGAAGTGCTGGCATTCTTGGGTCCGAACGGTGCAGGCAAAACCACGACCATTAAGATGATCGCTGGGTTGGTAAGACCGGATGCAGGACAAGTAATGATTGCGGGTGTTGATCCTCACCATAACCCCAAAGCCCTAAAGCTGTTGGGAGCGGTGCTGGAAGGCAATCGCAATCTATATTGGCGACTGACTCCGGTTGAGAATTTGGAATACTTTGGAGTTTTGAAGGGGCTGACGCACAAAGAAGCTCGCCGCCGAGGATTGGCACTTTTAGAGCAATTCGACCTTTTATCGAAACGACACGCCCCAGTACAATCCCTATCGCGAGGTATGCAGCAGAAGTTAGCGATCGCGGTTGCCTTAACTCACCAACCTCGACTGCTACTTTTAGATGAGCCAACTTTAGGGTTGGATGTTGAAGCGACTCAGAATGTCAAGGCTTTGGTGCGGGCGATCGCTCAAGAAGGTTGCGCAATTCTACTGACGACTCACCAGTTAGATATTGCCGAAGAACTTTCAGACCAAGTTGCAATTATTCAAAAAGGGGAGATCATTGCCTCATCGCCCACTCACGAATTGATTCGTCAATTTTCTGGCAATACTTACGCGATCGTCATTGAGGGCGAACTAAATCCAACACAGATTGAAAGGTTACACGCCCTTGGAGCCACCCTACAAGCCGGGCAAGTGATGTATTTGGGTAGCCCAGAAGGGCTTTATCAAGTTTTAGAGATACTTAAACCTTTACCATTGCTACAGGTGAAAAAAGGTCAAGCCGACTTAACAGAAATATTCTTGAAACTAGTGCGAGAAAAACGAGATGTTTGAATTGTTTCTGGCTGAATTTCGACGGAGTTGGATTCAGTTTATTCGTTACCCAGTGGAGGTAATTGGAGGAATCTTCATCACCACTTCCATCTTCTATGGACTATTTCTTAGTGCCAGTTATATCGCAGGACCAACTTTACAATTTGGCGATCGATTGGATGCGATCGTTGTCGGTTATGTGCTTTGGAACTTAGTTCTATTTATCATGAACGACATTGCCTTAGGGCTACAATACGAATCTCAAACTGGTACTTTAGAGCAGATTTTTCTCTCCCCATTTGGCGCACCAATCGTTTTTTTAATGCGTGCTTTGGCGAGTCTTGTGCTGCGATTAGGTTTAACTTTCAGTGTTTTGCTAATCATCATGGTACTGACTGGCAGTCGTCTGGTCTTTCCTCCAGCGATCATTCTGCCCTTGATTACAGTACTGTTAGGAGCCTATGGTCTAGCATTTGCAATGGGGTCTTTAGCTTTGTTGCTAAAGCGCGTTCAGCAGTTACTAGGTATTTTCCAGTTTGCCCTATTGTTTCTCATGGCAGTACCCACAGAAACCTGGGTTGGTTCTCTACGAGTAATAAGTTGGTTCCTACCAATGACTAGTGGTGCCGGATTGTTACGAGGTTTAATGGCACGCGGCGAAGCATTAAATCTATTGGCGTTTGCTCTAGCACTAGCTAATGGTATGGCGTATTTTGTCTTAGGTTTACTAATTTTCCAAGTTTGTGAGCGCGAAGCTAAGCGAAGGGGGATGTTGAGCGGATATTAATACGAATGTTTTGAAAGTTTGGGTAGAGTCAGTAGAGGTACCACCAATGGCTTGACACCTCATACTATGAGCTAATCTAGTCCTAGTAAGGCATGATGAGAGATTACCCTACCCCTCTTCTGTCACTCTCCGAAAAGCCTTGTGTTTTCTGAATCCTAGAGCGTAGACGGAACAAGCGATCACGCAATTTTTTCTGAGTAGAATTTCTTGGAGATACGAAATTGGTCAAAATGCGATCGCCAACCCCCGCATGGCTCAGCATACCTTGTCTTTGGGAATTACTAATCCTACGAAAAACTGGAGAGTGACAGAAGAGGGGTAAGCTGAATAATGAGCATCTTGCCATACTTCATCGTTTGGTCGAAGAGCGCAATGACGCTACTTTAGAAGAATCGTGGAATCTGTTAGTTGCTCAAGCAAATGTTGATGTCAGTCGCTCAACGGTTGATAGAACACTAAATAAATTGGATCTGACATTAAAAAAAAGACGTTCCATGCCGACGAAAAAGAAAGTGAGCGTGTCCGGCTCAAGCGTGTAGAATTTTGGCAATTGCTTCAAGGCATACTGGTTCATAATCTGATCTTTCTGGATGAATCTGGTGTTATATCTGACCTTGACCCGATTGAATGCCCGTTCAGCTAAAGGTAGTCGAGCCTATGGAAAACGACCTCAAAAGCGGGGTTAAAAATGTTTCCATCATTGGAGCCATAGGCTTGAAGGGCGTTGTAGCTAGTGCAAATATTATGGGAGCCGTTGATGGTTTAACATTTGAAGCTTTTATTGCCCAGAGATTAGCACCAAAGCTATGGAAGGGAGCTGTCGTCATTATGGACAACTGCTCAATTCATTTAGGAAAAGAGATTGAAAAATTGATTAGTCAGGTCGGTGCAAGACTCATTTATTTACCTCCCTACTCTCCTGAATTTTCTCCAATTGAAAACTTTTGGTCAAAGGTCAAGTCCATACTACGTTCCTTCGAGGCGAGGACTTATCCTGACTTAGAAAAAGCACTTGAAGAGGCATTTGAGCAAGTTTCCTTGAAAGATATTGAAAACTGGTTCACTAATTGCTGTTACTGTACCTCACCTGACTGAGAAAGGCTGTATAAGTCCTTACCGAGCCTAGAAGTTGTCTTACTCCAAAGAAGTGCCATAGAGAGTAATAAAGTTACGTCAGTGTCACAAAAAGAAAAGCCCCTTTCTGGATGAAAGGAGCTTGTGCTTTTGTTTAAAGAATATAGACCTGGCATTGAGCTATTTTCCCGTAGGGTTACCCCCAGAGTATCTTCGCCGCTGCAGCGTTTCACCACCGAGTTCGGGATGGGTCGGAGTGGGTCCACC